>Ga0116230_10000138_pt1 | contig 57008 bp, 60 predicted proteins | sample S1TSphfallax_3_FD_88678 | JGI IMG/M metagenome (GOLD analysis project Ga0116230, IMG submission 88678) | Host-associated microbial communities from peat moss isolated from Minnesota, USA - S1T2_Fd - Sphagnum fallax MG | ecosystem: Host-associated > Plants > Peat moss > Unclassified | place...
TGCAGTTGCACAGGCGTATTGTCATAACGCAGCGTCCGGCGCGCCGCCTTCGCCACGCTCAGCCATTCGATCAACAAGGCGAGCCCGGCGCTGTCGCTGCCGGTCACACCGGCCAGGTCGATGACCGATGCTTGGCCGGCATCGATGGCCGCGGCCCCCTGAGGCAGCAACTTCGTGACGGTGGTGAAGTCCAGCGAACCCTCGACTCGCGAACGCTCACCCGCCACCCTCTCGAACGATGCGCTCGAGCCAACCCTGTTCAACGGCCCGTTCCGCCGACGACGCTATTCTCCCTCACCTTGCCCTCGGCCTGCAGCCGATGGATCACCTCGTCCAATCCCTTTTGTTGAATTTCGGCGGCGAAATCCGTACGAAAGCTCTTCACGTAGGAGATGCCCTCGATCACCACGTCCCACGCCTTCCAACCGTCCGGCGTTTTGTGCAGCGAAAAATTCACCGGCACGACTTCCCCGGAGTCCCTCTTGACTTCGGTCCGCACCGTGGCCTGATCGCCGGGCTCGCCACGATAAGGCAGGATCTTGAACTTGCTGGCGGTGAAGCTCAGCAGGGCGTTGCCATAATTGCGCAGCAGTGAATGATAAAACGCGTCGACGAACGCTTTGCGCTGCTCGGGGGTGGCCGTTCGCCAGGTCTGACCAAGCACCAGTCGCGCCGCATAGTCGCTGTCGAAATTTGGCAGCAGCACGTTGGCCACCAACGAGTCGAGTTTCGCCGGATCCTTGGTATAAAGCGCTCGATTCGCATCCAATTCGGTCAGCATGCGCTGTGCGGAATTCGCCACCAATTGATCCGGGGCTTGATCGTTCGGGGTCATCGGCGGTGGTCCTGACTGCGCCACGACCGTCGTCGACCACCCGAGACAGCCCAGAGACAGGGCGCCGGCCAGCGACAGGACACCCGCCAGAATTCGCGCCGGAATGACCGGCCGCTTCGCGTTCAATTGCATCATTTGGTTTTCTCCGTAGGGCTCGCCGGGCCCGCTCCTGGCGCATCCGCGGCACCGCTCGAACTCGACGACGACTTGGCGGAATTGGCCAAAAACTGCCCGATCAAATTTTCCAGCACGAAAGCGGATTGTGTAAAGTCGATCGTACTGCCATTTTTCAAGTACGTTTCCGCGCCACCGGGCGTCAGACCGACGAACTTCCCACCGAGCAGACCTTGGGTGTAGATGCTGGCGTCACTGTCGGTGGGCAACTGGTTGTACTTGTCGTTGATGCTCATCTTCACCACCGCCTTGTAGTCCTGCGTATCGAAGTCTATCTTCACCACCCGGCCGATCTCGACGCCTGCCATCGACACCGGCGAACCCACCTTGAGATCGCCGATATTGTCGAATTTCGCGGTCACGTCATAGTGGGGATTGGAGCCGAAGGAAATGCCGTGACTGGTGGTCTGGGTGGTGAGGAAAAGCAAAGCCGCGAAGCCGAGCGCGACGAATGAACCCGCACCCAAATTCAAAGTTTTTGACTTTGGCATAAGCGACCTCTCTAGAGAAATACTGACGTCAACAAGTAATCGAAGAACAGGATGACCACCGCCGATGTGACCACGGTGCGCGTGGTTGCCCTGCCGACACCAGCCGCCGTTGGGACCGCATAATACCCTTCGTACACCGCGATCAGGCTACAGGCGATTCCGAAGACCACGCTCTTCACCAAGCCCTCGTAGATATCGGAGAAGCTCACGCCGGCGCGCATCTGCGACCAGAAGCTGCCTGAGTCGACGCCCATGATCTGCACGCCGATGAGCTGCGCGCCGTACAATCCTATCAAGCTGAAAATGGCGGCGAGCAAGGGCATCGAAATCACGGCGCCCAGGAAGCGCGGCACGACCACCCGCTTGATCGGATCGACCGCCATCATTTCCATCGCCGACAATTGATCGGTGGCGCGCATCAATCCCAATTCCGAGGCCAGCGCCGTGCCCGCCCGGCCGGCAAACAACAGCGCGGTGATCACCGGACCCAATTCCTTGAGCAGCCCGATCGCCGCGGCCACCCCGAGCGAGTCCTCCGAACCGAAACGCTGCAGCACTGTAAAACCCTGCAGTCCCAGCACCATGCCCACGAACAGACCCGCGAGCATGATGATGACCAGCGACAACGCGCCCGAGTTGAAGATCTGTTGCACGATGAGGTCGAAACGCAGCAAAGCGGACGGCGTGACGACGATCATCCGCACGAGAAACCGCGCGACCGCGCCGAGCTCTTCCAACGCCTCGACGAAATTCCGCCGCACATCGTTCAAGAGGCTCAAGTATCCTCGCCGCGAGTCATGAGCTCAGAGAAATAATCCGCAGCGGGATAATGAAAGGGCACGGGACCATCGGCCAGTCCGCCGACGAACTGGCGGACGATCTCGGTGGGGTTTTCGCGCAATTCCGGCGGAGTGCCCTTCGCCACCACCTTTCCGCCGGACAACAGGAACACCTGGTCGGCGACCGCGGAGATCTCCTGAACATCGTGCGATACCACGACGCTGGTGAGACCCAAGGTGTCGTTCAAGCGGCGGATGAGGCGTAGGATCACGCCCATGGAAATGGGATCCAGGCCAACGAACGGCTCATCGTAGAGCAGGATTTCCGGATCCATGACGATGGCGCGGGCGAGCGCCACTCGCCGGTTCATGCCACCGGATAGCTCGGAGGGCATCAGCGCGGCGGCGCCGCGCAGACCCACCGCCTGCAGCTTGGTGAGGACCAACTGTCGGATCAGCCGCGCGGGTAAATCAGTGTGCTCCCGCAGCGGGAAGGCGACGTTATCGAAGACGCTCAAATCGGTGAGCAGAGCGCCGTTCTGGAACAACATGCCCATCCGGCGGCGCAGCGTGTACAGGCCGGCGCGATTCACCGTGCGCATGTTCTCGCCGGCAACCTCGATGGTGCCGCTGTCGGCTCGCACCTGACCGGTGATGAGGCGCAGCAACGTGGTCTTGCCGGTGCCGCTCGGACCCATGATGGCAGTGACACGCCCGGGCAGGATCTGCATGTCCAAATCAACAAAAATAGGCCGCACGCCGGCCGCATAGCCCAGGCTGCGAATGTCAATGATGGGAGTATCTGTGTTCAAGGAGTTGCCGGGGGCCCCGCCACCTCGAGTGGACGGGGCCCGATGGACGGAGGAAGTCAGGCAGCGGATTTTTCCATCGACGCCTGATAAGTCCCACCGGCTGCGAGGCCGGTCAGCTTCGCCCGCTGCGAAAAGGCCTGTTGGGCCACCGCGACGCTGGCCGTCTTGCCGGCCCAGGCCGATAGCGCATCCTCCTGCAGAGCCCGACCGTAGCTGAAAGTCAGCGGCCACGGCAGAGGACCGGCGGCATTCATCAGGCTCAAATGCAGGGTCGCCTCCGCCGGGCTCTGACCTCCGGAGAGAAAGGCGATGCCGGCAACCGCCGACGGTACCTGGCGCTTCAGGGTTCGCAAGGTGGCCTCGGCCACTTGCTCCGGGGAGGCGCGTTCGGCGGATTTCTTGCCGGCAATCACCATGTTCGGCTTGAGCACCATCCCCTCGAGAAACACCCGCGCGGCGAATAAATGCGAAAAGACGCGATCCAGCGTGTAATTGGTGACCTCCTCGCAACGGGCGAGGTTGTGATTGCCGTCCATCAGCACCTCGGGCTCGACGATCGGTACGATGCTCGCCTCCTGACAGAGCGCCGCGTAGCGCGCTAGCGCCGCGGCATTCGCATCGATGGCATAGGCCGTGGGGATACCGGAGCCGATGTCGATGACGGCACGCCACTTGGCAAAACGTGCGCCCAGCGAGTAATACTCGGCAAGGCGCTCACGCAGCCCATCGAGCCCCTCGGTGATGGTCTCGCCGGGGAAACCGACGAGCGGCTTGGCGCCGGTGTCGACCTTGATGCCGGGGATCATCTTGTGTTGGGTGAGATAAGTCGGAAACGGTACGCCTTCCTTGGTCTTTTGACGCAGGGTTTCGTCGTAGAGAATCACGCCGCTGATGTGCTCGGTGGCATTCGGCGTGGTGAACAGCAATTCACGATAGGCACGCCGGTTCTCCTCGGAGGACTCCACCTTGATGGCGGCGAAGCGCTTGCCGATCGTGCTGTTGCTTTCGTCGGCAGCGAGGATCCCTCGGTGGTTGTCCACCATCGCACGGGCGGTTGCAATCAATTCAGTAGTGTTCATGCTTTTTATCTCTCGTTTCTCGTGTAGCGTTTGTACCCCACCCGATCATAGCAAAATCGTCGAATACCGCACCCCTGCCACGGCCCTCACCCCTGCCACGGCGCCGCACGGCGGGCAAGTCGCAGCCTCGGGCGGCTGGTACTTTTTTGCAAATAGGACTAACCTAGTCCTCATGCTGCGAATGGGCAAATTGACCGACTACGCCACCGTCGTACTCGCTAGTCTAGCGCAAGATCCGGCCCGCCATCGAGCGGCCGCCGAACTCGCCGAGAACACCCGACTGAGCCGCCCGACGGTGAGCAAGGTGCTGAAGGGCCTGCAACGCGCGGGGCTGGTGATTTCCTCCCGCGGCGCGCAGGGCGGCTACCGCCTGGCGCGACGGCCGGAGAACATCACGGCAGCCCAGATCCTGGATGTATTCGAGGGGCCCATCGCGATCACCGAATGCAGCGGTGCGGCCAGCCGGTGCGGTATCGAACGGCAGTGTCGCGTTGGTAGCGGCTGGCAACGGGTCAATGCGGCCATCCGGCGAGCGCTCGATGACGTCACGCTGTATGAACTGGCGGGACTCGACGCGGCCGCCCTGCGTAACGCGTCACCCTCGGCCGACGCCCGGTTGGGCGTCGCCCACTCTTAAAAAGATTTGCCACCATGGGAAGATCCGTGTCCACCAAGAGTCAAGATGTCGAAGACCTCATCAATCAAAAGTACCGCCATGGATTCGTCACGGACATCCAGTCCGACAGCCTGCCGCCGGGACTCGACGAGGACGTGGTCCGCGCGATCTCGCGCAAGAAGAACGAACCTCAATTCCTGCTCGACTGGCGGCTGAAGGCGTTTCGTCATTGGCTGACGATGCGCGAACCCGACTGGGCGCAGGTGCACTACACGCCGATCGACTACCAGGATATCTCCTATTACTCGGCGCCCCGTGCGCCCGAGAATGCGCCGAAGAGCCTGGATGAGGTCGATCCGAAATTGCTCGAAACGTACGCCAAGTTGGGGATTCCCCTGCACGAGCGCGCCAGGCTCGCCGGTGTTGCCGTCGATGCCGTGTTTGACAGCGTCTCGGTGGCGACCACCTTCAAGGACAAGCTCGGCAAGGCCGGGGTGATCTTCTGTTCGTTCTCGGACGCGGTGCGCGAACATCCGCAGCTCATCGAGCGCTATTTGGGGACGGTGGTGCCGGCGGGCGATAACTTTTTCGCGGCGCTGAATTCTGCGGTCTTTTCCGACGGATCCTTCGTCTACGTCCCACCCGGGGTGCGCTGCCCGATGGAATTGTCCACCTACTTCCGGATCAATGCGGCCAAAACCGGCCAATTCGAGCGCACCCTCATCATCGCCGCGGAGGGCGCGTCGGTGAGCTACCTCGAGGGCTGCACGGCGCCCATGCGCGATGAAAATCAGCTGCATGCCGCGGTCGTCGAGCTGGTCGCCCTGGATGACGCGCGCATCAAGTACTCGACGGTACAGAATTGGTATCCCGGCGACGAGAACGGCCGCGGCGGCATCTACAACTTCGTCACCAAGCGCGGCGAGTGCCGCGGCCGGAACTCGAAGATTTCCTGGACCCAGGTGGAAACCGGCTCGGCGATCACCTGGAAGTACCCGAGCTGTGTGCTGAAGGGCGACGGTTCGGTGGGGGAGTTCTATTCGGTGGCCGTGGCCAACAATTATCAGCAGGCCGACACCGGCACGAAGATGATCCATATCGGCCGCAACACCAAGAGCACCATCGTTTCGAAAGGCATCTCCGCCGGCCATGCCGAGAACACCTATCGCGGCCTCGTGAAAATCCTCCCCGGTGCGGACGGTGCGCGAAATTTCACCCAGTGCGACTCGCTGCTGATGGGGTCGTCCTGCGCGGCTCACACTTTCCCCTACATGGAGGTCAAGAACCCGAACGCCACCGTCGAACACGAAGCGAGCACCTCGCGCATCGGCGAGGACCAACTGTTCTACTGCCTGCAGCGGGGGATCTCGGCGGAGGACGCGGTGAACATGATCGTCAGCGGGTTCTGCAAGGTGGTCTTCAAGGAGCTGCCGATGGAGTTCGCCGTGGAGGCCCAGAATTTGCTCAGCGTCAGCCTCGAAGGCGCGGTGGGATGAACATGCAGAATGGAGCTCCCTTGTTGAAGATTGCCGATCTCTGCGCGCGGGTTGCGGGCAAGGACATATTGAAGGGCTTGAACCTCGAGGTGAAGGCGGGCGAGGTGCATGCCATCATGGGGCCCAACGGCTCTGGCAAGAGCACGCTTGCCCAGGTTCTCGCGGGCCGGGAGGATTACACCGTGACCGGCGGCACGGTGACTTTCGCGGGCCGCGATCTGCTCGCATTGCCCGCCGAAGAGCGGGCCCGCGCGGGCTTGTTCCTCGGCTTCCAGTACCCGGTGGAGATTCCCGGCGTCAACAACGTCTACCTCCTCAAGGCGGCGCTCAATGCCAAGCGCAAGGCCGCCGGCAAGCCGGAGGTCGACGCCTACGATTTTCTGGCGCTCATCAAGCAGAAGATGAAGCTGATGCAGATGAGCGAGTCGTTTCTTTCCCGCGGCGTCAACGAGGGGTTCTCCGGCGGCGAGAAGAAGCGCAACGAGATATTGCAAATGCTCGTGCTCGAGCCGCAACTGGCGATTCTCGACGAGACCGACTCCGGTCTCGACATCGACGCCTTGAAGGTCGTGTCGATGGGTGTGAACAGTCTTCGCGATCAGTCACGCGCCGTGGTCCTGGTGACCCACTATCAGCGTCTGCTCGAGTACATCGTGCCGGATTACGTGCATGTGCTGTCGGGCGGCCGCATCCTCAAGACCGGCGATCGCTCACTCGCGCTGGAACTCGAGCGGCGCGGTTACGACTGGGTCGCCGAGAGTCAGGTCGCATGAGTGTCGCCACACCCTCGGGCGTGCCGCCCCGTCTGTCGCCCGCGCTGCGATCCTTCGAGGCCGAGTTCCGCGAGCGCAGCGTCGATCCGCTGACGCGCCTGCGCGATCAAGCGATGCAACGGGTGCTGCGGCTGGGACTGCCGACGACCCGTGATGAAACCTGGCGTTATACCAATCTGAAGCACATCGCCGCGCACTCGTTCGTCGAAGCGCCGCTCTTCCCGCCCGGCGAATTCGCGACCACCGCCTCACTGTCGCTGCTGTCCGCTGATGCGCGGGCGGCGACCGTCCTCATGATCAACGGCCATCCGTCGTTGCCCAGCCACATGGACGCCTGGTTCGATGGAATCGCGATCCGCAGTCTGCGTGACATGGCGCGCCTCGATCCCGCCTTGATCGCCGCGCATCTCGAGCCGCTGTCCGATGCCGATCAGGCCCGCTGGGGCCTCGTCAACACCGCCCTGTTCACTGACGGACTCTACCTCAAGATCACCGAGAACGTGGCGACGCCGCTCGTGATCCTGCACATGCTGACGGGTACCGGAGCGGACAACATCGCCCATCCGCGCGTGATCATCGACGCCGCCCGGGGGTCGAAGGCCACCATCATCGAACACTTCGTCGAACAGGGTGCGCATCCGCCTTTGTTCAATTCAGCCACCCACATCCATCTCGCCGAGAATGCGCAACTCGAGCATTACCGGGTGTTCGCCACCAGCCCCCTGGCCGAGCACATCGACTCGCTGACCATACGGCAGCAGGCCGACAGCGTTTGCAAGCAGTTCACGATTGCCCTCGGCGGGGGTTTGGTACGCACCACGCTCGAAGCATCATTGGATCAGGCCGGCGCCTCGCATGACAGCTATTCGCTGCTCGTGGGCCACGAATCGCGCCACGTGGACTGCGTCAACATCGTCACCCACAACGCCCGCGACACCAACAGCACGCAGACGGCGCGCGCCATCGCCAGCGGCACCAGCCGGGTCGTCTTCAACTCCAAGGTCGTGGTCAATCCAGGCGCGGTGCGCAGCCGCTCGGAGCAATCCTGCCGCGGTCTGCTGTTGTCACGCAACGCGGAGATCGACACCCGTCCGCAGCTCGAAATCCACAACGACGACGTCAAATGCGCCCACGGCGCGACCATCGGTCGTCTGGACCCCGACATGCTCTTTTACCTGTTGTCGCGCGGACTCGACCGCGAGACCGCGCAGAGCCTGCTGGTCTATGCCTTCCTCGCCGACGTGCTGCAGGGCATGTCGGTGCCTTCGGCGCGCGCCGCCATCGAGGGCGCGTTGATCGCGCAAATGCCCGATTCACAACTATTGAACGAATTCCGATGAACAACACCGCACTCAAGACCGACTTGCGATTCGACGTGGCCGAGGTGCGCCGCGACTTCCCGATTCTCGCGCGGACCGTCCACGGCAAGCCGCTCACCTATCTCGACAACGGCGCATCCTCGCAGCGCCCGCGGGCGGTCATCGATGCCGTCGATGATTACGAACGCCGGCATCATTCGAACATTCATCGCGGCGTGCACGCGCTCAGTCAGGAGGCGACGCAGCTCTACGAGACGGCGCGGGACCGGGTCAAAGGCTTCCTCAACGCCCGCTCGCGAAGCGAAGTCCTGTTCGTGCGCGGCACCACCGAGGCGATCAATCTCGTCGCCCAAAGTTACGCCCGGCCGCGGCTGGTTCCGGGGGATGAAATCCTCATCACCTATCTCGAGCATCATGCGAACATCGTTCCGTGGCAGATAGTGTGCGAGCAGACCGGCGCCACCCTGGTGGTCGCGCCGATGGACCGGCACGGTGAGGTGCATGCGGAGGCGGTCGAGGCGTTGATGACCGAGCGCACCAAGCTGTTCGCCTGCGCACACGTGTCGAATGCTTTGGGTACGGTGCTGCCGGTGCGGCGACTGATCCGCGCCGCCAAATCGCGGGGCATCGCCACGCTGATCGACGGCGCGCAGGCGGTGCCGCACCTCAACGTCGACGTGCAGGAATTGGGCTGCGATTTCTACGCCTTTTCGGGGCACAAGCTGTTCGCCCCCACCGGCATCGGTGTGCTCTACGGCCGCGAAGCGGTGCTCGAGCGGATGCCGCCCTGGCAGGGCGGCGGCGACATGATTCTGGCGGTGACCTTCGCCAAGACCACCTATAACAGCCTGCCTTACAAATTCGAGGCCGGTACGCCGAACATTTCCGGCGCCATCGGCCTGGGTGCCGCCATCGATTATCTGTCAGGACTCGATCTGGTCGGTGCGCATGCGCACGAGCACGCCCTCCTCGCCCATGCGACCCAGGCGCTGGGCGGAATCGAGGGCCTGTCCATCATCGGTACCGCGGCCGACAAGGCGAGCCTCGTGTCCTTCGTCGTCGCGGGCGTGCATGCCCACGACCTCGGCACCATCTTGGACGAGGATGGCATCGCCATCCGCACCGGTCATCACTGCGCCATGCCGGTGATGGATTTTTTCCGCCTGCCGGCCACGGCTCGCGCATCCTTCGCCTTCTACAACACCTTCGAGGAGATCGACCGCTTGCGCGCGGCTATTTTGCGCGCGCAGTCGCTCTTCGCATGATCGAGCGAGCCTAAGCCCATGGAACTCACTGATCTCTATCGCGACGTCATCCTCGATCACAACCGCCATCCGCGGAATTTCGGCGACCTCGAGCCGGCCGACGCCAGCGTCGAGGGCTTCAATCCTCTTTGCGGCGACCGTCTCACCCTGAGGCTGCAGATGGCCGGTGAGCGCATTACCGACATTCGTTTCGAGGGTCAGGGGTGCGCCATTTCCACCGCCTCGGCCTCGCTCATGACCGAGGCGGTCAAGGGTCAGACGCGAACCGACGCACTGGCGCTGTTCGACCGGGTCCACCAGCTGTTGACCGACGATGCCGCACCGAACGATGAGCTCGGCAAGCTCGCGGCCCTCTCGGGGGTTCGAGAATTTCCGGCCCGGGTCAAATGCGCGAGCCTGTGCTGGCACACGTTGGTGTCCGCGCTCAAGACGCCGGACGCCGCGCCGCCTGCCGTCTCCACGGAGTAAGCCCCGCATGCATTCCTACGAAAACGAACCGATCGTCGTTCAGCGGGACGTCAAAGCCGTGGCGATTCCCGCCGGCGTCGAAGTCAACCTCAAGTTGGGCAGCGTCGGCTACATCACTCAGGCGCTCGGCGGCAGCTTCACCGTCTACGTCGACGGCAATCTGTTTCGGATCGCCGGGCAGGACGCGGATGCCATCGGCAAGACCGCGGCGTCGGCGCCGGAAGTGCCCCCCGGCGCATCGGACGACGATGTTCTGGCCATCATCTGGCAGCAGCTGCGTACCTGCTATGATCCGGAAATTCCGGTGAACATCGTTGATCTCGGATTGATCTATGCCTGCGAGGTGAGCAGCAACGCGGATGCGACCCGGAATGTCGAATTGAAGATGACCTTGACGGCGCCCGGCTGCGGGATGGGTGAGGTGCTGGTCAACGACGTGCGCAGCAAGGTCGAAATCGTACCGACGGTTGCGCATGCAAACGTCGAGTTGACCTTCGATCCGCCCTGGAATCAGACCATGATGTCCGATGAGGCGCGGCTACAAACAGGAATGATGTGACCTTTGGGGAACGCCGGTAGTGGCTGAACAATGGCTTGATGCGGGACCTGCGGCGCAATTGCACGACGGTGAGAGCATCGCCCTGTCCATGGGACGCCGCTCCATCGCGCTGGCGCGCTGCGGTGAGGAATATTTCGCCGTGGCGGATATATGCACCCACGACGGCGCGGAATTGGCCGGCGGCGCGGTGGAGGATGGCGAGATCGTCTGTCCGCGGCACGGCGCGCGCTTCTGCCTGCGGACCGGCGCGGCGCTCACGCCGCCCGCCTACGAGGCAATTCCCGTGTATGAAACCAAGATCGTGGATGGACGATTATGGGTTCGCTCCGGCTGACTTTGTTTCGTCATGCGCAGGCACAGCCGATCCACAGCTGTCCGGAGGACTTCGAGCGCGTCCTCACCCGACGCGGCATCAGCGACGCCGAGGAAATGGCCTCCCGGCTCGTCGAGTGTGGCTTGGTTCCCGATCTCATCCTGGCGAGTCCGGCGGAGCGCACCTGGACTACGGCGACGATTCTCGCCGGCATTCTCGACATCGACGAAAGCCGGATCCAGTGTCTGCGCGAACTCTATCAGGCCACTGCCGAGACCGTCTGGCGGCTGGCGACCCGCCCTTGGGAGGCGGGCCACGTGCTGATCTGCGGCCACAATCCCGGCTTGAGCCATCTCGCGAGCCGCTTTGGACCCACGCCGGAGCCGCGCGACCTGCCTACCGCGGGCTTCGCCTCGGCCGGCTGGCACGACGGGCATTGGCAAGCGGTCGAACCGGAGACCGCCGATGAGTGCGAAGTGGACGACCCGGAGAACCTGGCCGATCTTTAGTTCTTTAGGTTTGGTCGCGCTGCAGACGCAGCAACCGCCGCCGATCGCGCTTGTCGGGGCGGGCGTCGGGACGGGGTCGGGACAGCTGCGCGAGCCGCTGCTGTTCCTGTAATCGCCGACGCCGCTCGGCGCTGTCCGGGGTTTCGAGAAAGTGCTGGTCTGCCTCGGGCTTGGGCCCACGCCGCAGCGGCAGTCCGAGCACCTCGAACTCGGCGACCACGCCTTGCAGGGACAGGCTCAGGCGGTCGCCGATGCGCACACGATGCGCCGGCTTCACCCGTTCCGCGTTCAGATGCACTTTGCCGCCGGTGATCGCCGTCGTCGCCAGGCCGCGCGTCTTGAAAAAGCGGCAATGCCACAGCCATTTGTCCAGGCGGTGCGTGCCCGCGTCATCGGTCATCGGCGGATAGGTCCCATGTCGCAAACGACGACCGCTATAATACCTCGCATGAGCGCAAACCAAGAATTTCGCGATCGCTTGAACCGTGACACTCAGGCCCTTGAGGCGGACGGGCTGCTGAAACGCGAGCGCCTGATCGGCTCTGCGCAGGGTCCGGTGGTCACGCTCGCCGATGGGCGCGAGATGATCAATCTCTGCGCCAACAACTATCTCGGGCTCGCCAATCATCCGGCGGTGGTCGAAGCGGCGCAGCAGGCGCTCGCTCGCTACGGCTACGGTGTCGCCTCGGTGCGTTTCATCTGCGGCACGCAGAGCGTGCACCGCGAACTCGAGGAGCGCCTGTCCGCCTTTCTTGGCTTCGACGACACCATCCTTTATTCCTCGTGCTTCGATGCCAACGGCGGACTGTTCGAAACGCTGTTGGGCGCCGAGGATGCGGTCATCAGCGACGCGCTGAACCATGCCAGCATCATCGACGGCATCCGGCTGTGCAAGGCGCAGCGGCTGCGCTATGCGAACAATGATTTGCAGGAACTCGAGCAGGCGCTCAAGGATTCCCAGGGTTCGCGGGTGCGTTTGATCGCCACCGACGGCGTCTTTTCCATGGACGGTTCGATTGCCCGGTTGGCCGAGATCTGCGACCTCGCCGACCGCTATGGCGCACTGGTGATGGTGGATGATTCGCATGCGACCGGCTTCCTCGGCAGCCGCGGGCGCGGCTCCCACGAGCTGCGCGGCGTGATGAACCGCATCGACATCATGACCGGCACCCTCGGCAAGGCCTTGGGCGGCGCGAGCGGCGGGTACGTCACCGCGCGCCGGGAAATCGTCGCCTGGCTGCGCCAACGCTCCCGTCCGTATCTGTTCTCGAACAGCATCGCTCCCGTGGTGGCGGCGGGCACCTTACGGGTGCTGGACCTGCTCGAGAGCTCACCCGACCTGCGCGATCGCGTGCACGCGAATGCCCGTTATTTCCGCGCCGAGATGCAGAAGCTGGGCTACACCCTGCTGCCGGGCGAGCATCCCATCATCCCGATCATGCTCGGCGATGCGACGCTGGCGGTGCGGCTGGCCGAACGGATGCAGGCGCAAGGCATCTACGTCGTCGCCTTCGCGTTCCCCGTGGTGCCGCACGGCAAGGCGCGGATCCGCACACAGATGAATGCCGCACACACGACCGCGCAGCTGACCCGGGTGGTGCAGGCTTTCGCCGCCTGCGGGCGCGAACTTGGGATCATTCACTGAGGGCGGGTTCATGAAGGCGCTGGTCAAAGCACGGGCTGAGCCGGGCATCTGGATGCAGGACATACCGGAGCCCTCCATGGGGCACAATGACGTGCTAATCAAGGTGCATCGCTCCGCCATCTGCGGCACCGACATGCACATCTACAATTGGGACGCCTGGGCGCAGAAGACCGTTCCCGTGCCGATGGCGGTGGGACACGAATACGCCGGCGAGATCGTCGCCATGGGCAGCGAAGTACGTGGCTTCGCGACCGGCGATCGCGTCTCGGGCGAGGGTCACATCACCTGCGGTCATTGTCGCAACTGCCGCGCGGGCCGCCGCCATCTGTGCCGCAATACCTCCGGGGTCGGCGTCAACCGCGCCGGTGCCTTCGCCGAGTATCTGGCGATTCCGGCTGCCAACGTTTTCAAACTGCCCCAGGCCATCGATGATGAGATCGCCTCCATCCTCGATCCCTTCGGCAATGCCACGCACACCGCGCTCGCCTTCAGTGTGGTCGGCGAGGACGTGCTGATTACCGGCGCCGGACCAATCGGCATCATGGCCGTGGCGATCGCCCGGCACTGCGGCGCGCGGCACGTGGTCATCACCGACGTCAACGACTACCGGCTCGACCTCGCTGCCGCCATGGGGGCTTCGAAGGCCCTGAACGTGGCGCGCGAGTCGCTCGACGAGGCCATGCGGGCCCTGTCGATGGAGGAAGGCTTCGACGTCGGCTTCGAAATGTCCGGCAATCCGCAGGCGCTTCGCGACATGCTGCGCACCATGAATCATGGCGGCAGCATCTCGATGCTGGGAATCCCCCCGGGTGAAACGGCCATCGACTGGAATCAGGTGATTTTCAAGGGCCTCGTCATCAAGGGCATTTACGGCCGTGAAATGTTCGAGACCTGGTACAAGATGTCGAGCATGTTGCAGAGCGGCCTCGACGTCCGGCCGGTGATCACCCACAGGCTCGGTGTCAACGATTTCCGCGAAGGCTTCGAGATCATGAATTCGGGCCGGTCGGGCAAGGTCATCTTGGACTGGAATGCGCTTTAGATCCGCGCTGGCCTTGGGCGTGGCCCTGCTGCTGACCGCCTTCATCATCCTCAACTGGCGGGTGTTCGCCGCGCCCGCACACATCAACCTGCTGCTCACGTCCTTGGACGCGCCGCTCGGCCTGCTGATGCTCGCGCTGTTCGGCTTGGGGCTGCTCGTGCTGTCCGCCTATGTGGGCCTGTGGCAGGGCACCCTGCTGGTCGAATTTCGCCGTCAGGCGAAGGAGCTACAGGCGCAACGCGCGCTCGCCGAGAGCGCCGAGGCCTCGCGATTCACGGATTTGAGCGGCCTCATCCGCGCCGAGCTGGCGCTATCGGATCAACGAGTTGCCGCCGCGATCGACGCTCTGCGCCGCGAATTGCATGAAACCGAGAATTCGCTCGCTGCGACTCTCGCCGAGATGGACGATCGACAACGCCGCAAACTCGATGCGCCGGTGAGCTGACGGCCTTCGCCGCCTAGCCGCGGATGTCGAGGGAGGCGATCTTGCCGTCGGTCAGCACGAAGGTGTAGTCGAATTCCGCGGGACTGCCCGGAAAATCGCCGGTGCGCCGCGCATGCAGGCGGACATTTTTTTCGGTCACGGCCGCACGCAGCGGTTCCTCGACATAGTGGTAGCGGGCCCGGGTGCGCACCTTCCACGACTTGATGGCCTCGAGCCCCTCGTACTCGCGATGCTCATCGTGCACACGAGCATTCTGGGTGAAGCAACGGGAGAGCTTGTCCAAATCGTTTTGTTCGTCCGCGGCGAGGTAGAGCGCCACGGGAGCGGGCAACTTGATGGGCATGTAACCTCCACGTTGGATTGGCGTAAACCAAAATAGTGGCGGCTAGGGGGCGGCAGCCGCCACCTCCAACGCTCGGCATCGTCTGTAGGCGTTATCTGATAGCCCGGCTCGACGCGCGCGGCTGCGTGCACCAGCAATAGGCGTACAAACCGCGGGGATCGTTGAGACGCGCAATGGCGCGAGCCTGCTCGAGGAGCGGGTCCAGCGCACGCTCGAGGTCGCTGCGCGGTGGAACGATACCCGCCATCCGAGCGAGGCGGATGGCCTGCGAACGCAGCTGCATCAACAGCTGTTCTTTGAAACTGAGTTCCGGTTGGACGTAGTCGACGTCATAGTCGCTGCCCAACTCAGCGAGCTTGGCGGCGGCATCGGTGGCATCTTTCAGCCCGCCCAAGTGATCCACGAGGCCGATGCGCTCGGCGTCGACTCCGGCCCAGACCCGTCCCTGGGCGATCTTGTCGATATCCTCGACGCTCTTCTTACGCCCGTCCGCCACGCGCTGCAGGAAGGCGGCGTAGGCATGGTCGACCGATTCCTGCAGGACTTGCTTGGTTCCCGCCCCGAGGGTGCGATCTCCGCGCATGTCGCCGGCGAGCGGCGAGGTGCCGAGGCCGTCGACTTTGACGCCGAGTTTCTCCAGCGTGCGCTCGAAGGTCGGCACCACCGAGAACACGCCGATCGAGCCGGTGAGCGTGGTGGGACTCGCGAAAATCTGGTTGGCCGCCGCGGCAATGTAGTAACCGCCGGACGCGGCGTAGGTGCTCATCGAGACCACCACCGGCTTGCCCGCCTTGCGCAGTGCCTGGACCTCGCGCAGGATTTGCTCGGAGGCGAACATGCTGCCGCCCGGACTGTCGACGCGCAGCACCACGGATTTGATGGACGTATCGTAGCGTGCCTGGCGCAGCAGATCGGCGGTGCTCTCGCCACCGATGGTTCCGGGCGGCTGATGACCATCGAGGATCTCGCCGGCCGCGACGATGATCCCGACCCGTGACTCGGCTTTGGATTTCATGCCGTGATGATCACGCATCGCCGACAGATACGGCGCGACATCGATGGAGTTGAATGAATGAGTGTCGGTATCCTCGCCGACCAAACCCTTCAGTTCATCCGCCAGCTGCCGGCGCGTCTTCAGCGCCGTCACCAGACCCTTTTGCAGCGCCAGCCGCGCCGCATCGCCGTTGACCGCGGCGAGCGCCGCCGGTTCGTCGCCGATGAAGTCATCGAGGGCATTCTCGGGCAATGACCGCGCCCGGGTCACGTCCTCGGCATAGGCCTTCCACAAGGCATTCAACCAGACCGAGGTTTCCTGGCGCTCGCTCGGCGCCATGTCGCTGCGCGAATACGCATCGGTATAGCTCTTGAAGGTGCCGGCGCGGAACACATTGACGTCCACCCCGAGCTTGTCGATCGCATCCTTCAGGAACATCCGGTAGTAGCTGAAGCCATCGACGTAGACCAGGCCGAATGGATCCAGATACACCTCGCCCGCCTGGGCGGCCAGATAGTACTGGGTCTGATCCATGGAATCCGCGGCCACTACCACGCGCTTGCCGGCCGAGCGGAAATCACGCAGGGCGGCGCCGATCTCCTGCAGCTTCGATAGGCCGGAAGGCGCGAGCATGCCCACGTCGAGCACGATCAGCTTGATGCGCGAATCGTTTTTCGCATAGCCGATGGCGTCGATCACGTCCTTCAGCAGGGTCTCGGGCGCCGGTTCGCCGGAGGCTTGGCCGAAGGCCCTGCGTACGGGGTCGATGGATAGCTGTTCGACCAGCTCGCCCTCCGGCGCCACCACCAGGGCCGCGGTTCGTGGAACGGCGGGCGTCGCGTTATGCAGCGCCGCCAGCACGAAGCCGAAAATCACCAGCAGCAGGATCAGGTGGAGGAACTTGCGGATGCCCTCCAGGACCCGCCACACCACACTGAAAACCCCCGCCAGCACCGATCCGACACTCATTCGATGCCTCCCGGTCGTCCGGCGGATGGATTACGTACGGACCGCGCGATCAGATTTTCTCGTCGATGCGCGCCGCCTTGCCGGACAACTCGCGCAGGTAATATAGCTTGGCGCGGCGCACGGCACCGCGGCGCTTCACGCTCACCTCGCTGATCGCAGGGCTGTGGGTCTGGAAAACCCGCTCCACGCCCTCACCGTGCGAAATCTTGCGTACGGTGAACGAGGAATTCAGGCCGCGGTTCTTTTTCGCAATGACCACGCCCTCGTACGCCTGGACGCGCTCGCGATCACCCTCGACGACCTTGACTTGCACCACCACGGTGTCGCCGGGATTGAATTCCGGAAGGACCCGGGTGGCGCGCTCGCCGTTCAACGCTTGGATGATTTTGTTCATTGCAATGCCCTTTAGCTGTGACTACGCGAGCGCTCTGCACGCTCGACCTTGAATTCTTCCAACAACTCTCGCTCCTCCGGACTCAATGCCCGCCGCTCCAGCAACTCCGGGCGACGCAGCCAAGTACGGCCAAGCGCTTGGCGGCGGCGCCAGCGCTCGATCGCCGCATGATCGCCCGACACCAGCACCTGCGGCACCGTCCGACCATCGAGCGACGGCGGCCGCGTGTAATGCGGCCAATCCAACAAACCGGCGGTGAACGATTCCTGCACAGCCGACTCCGAGCTGCCCAACACGCCGGGCAGAAGCCGCCCGATCGCGTCAATCACCATCAGTGCCGGCAGCTCACCGCCCGACACCACGAAGTCGCCCAGCGACCAAGTCTCATCGATCTCGGCGTCGATGAACCGCTCATCGACGCCCTCGTAACGACCCGCCACCAGCACCAAGCCCGGCGACTGGCGCGCTTCCTGCGCCAGCGCCTGGTCAAAGCGCCGCCCTTCCGCGCCCAAGTAAATGCGGCGGCTGCCGACGGGCAGCGCGGCCACCGCCTGATACACTGCCTGGCGCAGCGGCTCCACCTTCATCACCATGCCGGGACCGCCGCCGTACGGCCGATCGTCCACCGTGCGATGCACGTCGACCGTATGATCGCGAGGATCGAAGCACGGCACCTCGAGCAGTCCCCGCTCGATCGCCCGACCGATCACACCATGCCGCAACGCATCGCGCAGCATCTCCGGGAACAATGAAACCACCGCGATGCGCATACGTTCACCGGTCGGTCACACGCCGGCCGCTGCTTCCCAATCCACGATCACGCGGCGCGCCGCCAGATCCACACGCTTCAGATGCAGCGGCACCGCCGGCACCCAATATTCGCGCAAACCGCGCACCACCATCAAAACCTGCGCCGGCGTCTCGACGAAGTGTCGCACCACACCGAGTTCGATGCCCTCGAGATTCAGCGCCGTACAGCCGATCAAGTCGGCTCGATAAAAATCCTGCGCCGCGCGCTCGGGCAATTCTGAGCGCGGCACACCGATCGACGCGCCGCGCAGCCCACCCGCCTCATCACGATCATTGACCCCGACGAACTTGGCGGTCAGCTGGCCGCCGCTTCTGCCCGTGGATTCAATCCGGTAGGCCTTCCATACACCGCGCACACCCAGCTGCAAACGCCGGTGCGTCAATAGTCGATCAGGCGGTTCAGTGAACGACCGGAGTTTGACCCAACCGCGCACCCCATAAGGGGCGCCGACCACTCCGATTTCGATGAGCGCGGAAGCTTCGTCGCCCATCGCCGATTCAGCCTCTCGAAAGCCCCTCAGGCCGCCTGTTTACGGAACGAGGTGAGCAGAAACTTCACGCGATCCGACAAATGCGCACCCTGGGAAACCCAGTGTTCGATACGCGCCACGTTCAAACGCAGCTTGACCTCGGCGCCACGGGCGACCGGGTTGAACAAGCCCACGCTCTCGAGGCTCGTGCCGCCCTGGCGCTTGCGGCTGTCGGTAACGACAACATGGTAGAACGGGGTTTTCTTGCCGCCGCGTCGAGTCAAACGAATCGTTACCATCGTAAAATCACCTAGAGTTTGCCTAGCCGGTAATTGTAATGAATAGTAGGGCTCGAGAGCAACCGCTATCGGCGCGGAGCCCGCCGCCCCGCTCCGGGCACGCATAGGCCCGGGCGCGCTTTTCCCCGGCAGTCCCTAGCGCCCGAAACCCGGCGGCAATCGCCCGCCGCCCATGCCCCCCATGCCGCGCAGCATATTCTTGAGCATCCCGCCCTTGGCGAGCTTCTTCATGGTTTTTTGCATATGGTCAAATTGTTTGAGCAGACGGTTGACCTCCGGCAGCGGCACCCCGGAGCCTTGGGCAATACGGCGCTTCCGCGAGCCGTCGATCATTTCCGGGCGGCGACGCTCGCGGGGGGTCATCGAATCGATGATCCCCATTTGACGTTTCAGCGTCTTGGGGTCCGCCGCACCCGCGGCGGCAGCGGCGTTAGCCTGCATTTGCGCCGGTAATTTGTCCAAAAGAGCCGACATCCCGCCCATCTTCTGCAGCTGGGCGAGCTGTTCGCGAAGATCGGACAGATCAAAGGACTTGCCCTTGCTGATCTTCCGGGCCAGCTTCTCCGCCGCCTCCTGATCGACCTGCCCTTGGACCTGTTCCACCAGCGACAGAACATCACCCATCCCGAGGATGCGCGAAGCAATTCGTTCCGGCAAAAACAGCTCGAGCGCCTCCGATTTCTCGCCGGTGCCGACGAACAGAATGGGCTTGCCGGTGATCTGCCGCACCGACAGAGCCGCCCCACCCCGGGCATCGCCGTCCGCCTTGGTCAGGATCACGCCGCTAAGACTCAGCGCGTCGTTGAAGGCCTTGGCCGCATTGACCGCGTCCTGGCCGGCCATGCTGTCCACCACGAACAACCGTTCATGCGGCTTGATGGCGGCTTCCAATTGCTGGACTTCCGCCATCATCTCGGCATCGATGTGCAGGCGGCCCGCGGTGTCGAGCAACAAAACGTCATACGCTTGCAGCGTCGCCTCGGTGAGCGCCCGCCGCGCGATTGCCACCGGCGCCTCACTGGCATCGGCCGGGGCAAAGCCGGCGCCGACCTGGCCGGCGAGGGTCTGCAACTGCAGAATCGCCGCGGGCCGGTACACGTCGGTGCTGACCATCAATACTTTCTTGTTCTGTTTCTCGATCAACCAGCGCGCCAGCTTCCCGGCCGTCGTCGTCTTGCCCGCGCCCTGCAAACCGGCCAGCATGACCACCACCGGCCGCTGCGCGCGCAGATTGAGCCCCGTGCTGGGCTCGCCCATGAGCCGGACCAGCTCTTCATGCACCACCTTGATGAAGGCCTGCCCGGGCGTCAGGCTCTTCGCCACCTCGATACCCACCGCCCGCGCTTTGATGGCATCGGTGAATTGTTTGACGACCGGTAGCGCGACATCGGCGTCGAGCAGCGCGAGTCGCACCTGCCGAACGGTTTCGGCGATGTTCTCTTCGGTCAAGTGACCGCGCCCCGTGAGCGCGTTCAGGGCTTTGGAAAAACTCGAGGTGAGGCGGTCGAACATGATGGATGAAGTATACCGTCTGGGGGCCCGCTAGGCGCAAATCGGCGCTTGTGTCATCATTTCCGCGCCGTGATCGTTGCCATAACCCTGTTCCTGCTCTACACCGCCAGTGCCTGGGTCATGCTGCGAAGCGTATCTCATCCGCGCTTGAGTCCGGTCGCCTGGGCCCTGGTGCTCGCCGCCATCTTTGCCCATTCGGACGCCATCGTGCGCATGATGCGGGTCGACGGCGCATCGATCGGACTGCTCGAGGCGCTGTCGTTGTTGGGCTGGACCCTCGCCATGCTCGCCTGCTTCATCTGTGTCGAACGCCGCAACCGCGTGCTCGGCGCCATCCTGCTCGCGAGCGCCGCCTTCGGCGCGGCGCTGACGGATCACGGTCGCACCTATCCAGAGGAACACGTCGCTAATTGGCAGCTGTCGGCGCACATCCTGCTGTCGATGGCCGCCGCCGCCCTGCTGTTCGCCGCCGCCGCCAATGCCCTGCTGCTGGTGTTCCTCGACCGCCGGCTGCGCACGCGCCGGCTCGCCGATTTGCCGAGCATCCTGCCGCCGCTCGATGCCCTTGAAAAAGTGATGTTTCGGCTCATCGCTGCGGGCTTCGCCATGCTCACGCTGGCGCTGCTCACCGGCTTCGTGTTCGTGACCAATTTATTCGAGCAGCACCTCATCCACAAGACCGTGCTGTCCTTGGTCGCCTGGGTGATCTTTGCGACGCTGCTCGTCGGGCGCGTACGCTACGGCTGGCGCGGCCGCGCAGCGGTGCGCTGGACATTGTGGGGTTTCGCCTTCCTGACCCTCGCCTATTTCGGTTCCAAGTTCGTCCTGGAAACCGTACTCGGCAGGCATTGGGGCTGATCGACGGCCTTATAGAGAATGCAGCATCCCTCACTTGGCGTTCTCTTTGCGGGTCTCGGATTGCTGCTGCTGCTGGCGGCGTTCTTCGCCGGTAGCGAAACCGCGCTGATGAGTCTGAACCGTTACCGTCTCCGGCACCGCGCCAATGCCGGTCACCGCGGTGCGCGCCTCGCCGAGAATCTGCTCGCGCATCCCGACCGATTGATCGGACTCATTCTCTTGCTCTCCACCATAGTCAATGTGGTGACACCCACGCTCGTGGGTCTCATCACGTTCCGGCTGGGCGGCGACTATGCGGTCGCGATCGGCGTCGTCACGCTCACCTTCATCATACTGATCCTCTGTGAGGTGGCGCCGAAGACCTACGGGGCGCTGCATCCGGAACGCCTGGCGATGCCGGCGGCGTATGTCTACACGCCCTTGCTGTACGTGCTGTATCCCTTCGTCTGGGCCACCAATCTGTTGGCCAACGGGGTGCTGCGGCTGTTCGGTGTGTCGCAGCAACAGGCGTCGAACTCCCTGAGCAGCGAGGAATTGCGTACGGTCGTCGCCGAGGCCGGCGCGATGATTCCGCACCGCCACCAACAGATGCTGGTCAGCATCCTCGATCTGGAGAATGCCACTGTCGAGGACATCATGGTGCCGCGCACGGAGATCATCGGCATCGATGTCGACGACGACTGGGACAAGGTGCTCGAGCAGCTGCGCCAGAGCCAGCACACCCGCTTGCCGGTGTACGAGGGGGAGATCGACCACATCATCGGCGTCCTGCACATGAAGCGTGTGGTGCACGAACTGGCGCGCGGCCGCTTGGACCGGGAAGCGCTGATCGAGGCGTCGAGCGAGCGCGACGCCTACTTCGTCCCGTCCGGCACCACCCTCAATACCCAGCTGCTGAACTTTCAGCGCGAGAAGCGCCGCCTGGCCTTCGTGGTCGACGAGTATGGCGACATCCAGGGGCTGGTGACCCTCGAGGACATTCTCGAGGAGATCGTCGGCGAGTTCACCACCGACCCGGCGACGATGATGCACAAGGACGTGCATCGCGACACCGACGGCAGCTTCGTCGCCAATGCCTCGACCACCGTCCGTGCGCTCAATCGATCGATGCGCTGGAACCTGCCCACCGACGGCCCGAAAACACTGAACGGCCTGATAGTCGAATTCCTCGAGACCATCCCCGAACCCGGCACCACACTGAAGCTGGCCGATTACATGCTCGAGGTGTTGCAAACCGGCGATAACGCCATCAAGACCGTGCGGATACGCCCGCCGGCGCCGACTTGAGCGGCGATGACCGGCGCCTGCTCGGCGAACGATCGGTCATGGGACATTCGCGCCGCCGTGCCGGCGGACGCCGACGCGCTAGGCCGCCTGCACGTTCGCTGCTGGCATGAAACCTACGATGACCTCGTCCCGACCGCGCTGCTGGCGCGCTTCTCCGTCGACCGCAGCCGTGAGGTTTGGACTCGCATTTTATCCGAACCCGCAGCGCACGCCGCCGCGGCGGTCTACCTGCTCCGCGCCCGCGCCGCGACCGACCCGACGGCGCCGAGCGCGGCGCAGCACAGCGCGCTGGAACTGTCGGGATTCGGCTCCTGCTGCGCTCAGCGCAGCCCCGAGCTCGCGGCCCGAGGTTTCGATGCCGAGATCAGTGCGCTCTACCTGCTGCGGTCGCGCCAGCGCCATGGCCTCGGCGGCATGCTGCTGCGGACTCTCGTCGCGGACCTGATTGGCCGGAAGTTCCAGGCCTTGAGCCTCTGGGTGCTCGAGGCGAATGCGCCCGCACGCGCCTTTTATGAACGCTGCGGGGGCATCGTCGTCGCCGAAAAACAGGACGTGCGCGAGGACGGCACGCTGCTCGAGACCGCCTATGGTTGGCCGAGCCTCGAGGTGTTGCGCGAGCATATCGGCACGCCGCGCGGCGCCGGCGTGACTTCAGCCTAGAAAGCGTCGAGTGCGTCGCTGAGGCGAGTGATGCCGCGCACGGTCATGCCCTCGAGGGTGCGCTTCGGCACATTCGCCGCCGGCACCAGGGCAAGCTTGAAGCCATGCTTCGCCGCCTCCCGCAAGCGCTCCTCACCGAACGGCACGGGCCGGATCTCACCGGCCAACCCCAGTTCACCGAAGGCGATCAACGTATTGGGTAACGGCACATCATTCAAGCTCGACCTGGCCGCCAGTACAATGGCCAGGTCGCCCGCCGTCTCGGCGAGACGCACGCCACCCACCACGTTGGCAAACACGTCCTGACCGCCCAGCTTGAGACCCGCATGACGGTGCGCCACGGCCAGCAACATGGTCAACCGGTTACCGTCGATGCCGACCGCGACGCGCCGCGGGTTGCCGCTCAAGGCAGCGTCTGCCAGCACCTGCACCTCGACCAACAGGGACCGGGTACCCTCGCGCATCACCGTGATGATGCTCCCGGCGACCGGCTGGTCATGCCGCGACAAAAAAATCGCCGACGGGTTGGTCACTTCGCGCAGGCCCTGCTCGGCCATGGCGAACACGCCGATTTCATGCGCGGCGCCGAAGCGGTTCTTCACCGAGCGCAGCACGCGAAAACGGCTGCCCGTATCGCTCTCGAAGTACAGCACCGTATCGACCATGTGCTCGAGCACCCGCGGTCCGGCGATCTGTCCCTCCTTGGTGACATGACCTACCAACAACACCGCCGTGCCGCTGGCTTTGGCGAAGCGGACCAGCTCGGCGGTGCATTCGCGCAGCTGCGACACCGCGCCCGGGGCGGAATCGACCCTTTCCGACCGCATGGTTTGGATCGAGTCGACGATGAGCACGCGCGCCGCCATGCCGGATGCAACGGCGACGATCTCCTCGACCCCCGTGGCGGTAATGAGTCCGGCAGTGGCGGCCTCGAGCCCGAGCCGTCGGGCGCGCAGCGCCACCTGTTGCAACGACTCCTCGCCGGTGGCATAGAGCACCGGTCCTGCAGCGTTCAACGCCGCGGCGGCCTGCAGCATGAGTGTCGACTTGCCGATGCCGGGGTCACCGCCGATCAGCGTCACGGAGCCACGCACCAACCCGCCGCCCAAGACCCGGTCGAGTTCGGAGGAACCCGTGGCGAAGCGCGGCTCGTCCTTGAGGGCCAGAGTGGCGAGGGTTGACGGCGCCGATTGCGGCCCGGGGCTCGCCGCCGCCTTGCCAGCGTGCTTGCCGCCGGGCAGTACCTCGGCGCAGAGCGTGTTCCACTCGCCGCAGCCCGCGCACTGCCCCTGCCACTTCGGCGCTGCCGTTCCACAGTTTTGGCAGACGAAAACTTCTTTAGGGCGTGACATCGCACCTCAATGATTGATTTTGTGAGCTTAGCATTGCTGCTCAAGCGGCCCGATCACCTATACTGCCGCACCTCAGAATTCGGATTATGTCCACTGAATGCGCAAGATTGGTCTGATTGCAGCAATTTCCGGAGCGGCAGCCTTGGGCGTCGACCTCGTGCTCCGGCTCCTCGGGCACGTCGACTTCCCGCTGTGGTTGCTGGGCTGCGTCGCGCTGGCCGGCGGTACTTTTCTCATGCTGCGCTCGCGTAACCCCGCCATCGCCCCCGCCATCCCGCCGCGGCCGTCGGTCGCGGTGACCGAAACCGCGCGCTTGCTCGACAACTTCGAACAGCGTTTCGCCGAACTCAAAGGCCGTAAAGCCAGCGACACGGTGACCTACGATCTCTACATCCTCGGCACCCAGCTGGAACAACGCGATCGTACGGTGCAGGCAACGGCGGTTTATCGCCATCTGGCGAGGATCGACAACGGCTATCGCGATGTGAGCATCCGTCTCAAGCGGTTGATGGATGCGCAGCGCACCAAGCCGAAGGCTGCGCCAGTGGCGCCGGTGGCCCCGGCGACAGCGCGAGCACCCGTCGCGACTGAGTCACCGCCGCCCGGGTCCGAACCCGCCACCTCGAGCGCGAATCAACAGCGGCTGGGTCGATATCTGTTGGAGCGGGAAATCGGCCGCGGCGCCATGGGCACCGTCTACCTCGGCCGCGACACCGCGATCAATCGCCTCGTCGCCATTAAGGCCATTCCCCTGGCAGCCGAATTCAGCGACGCTGAACTTGCCGAGGCACGATCCCGATTCTTTCGCGAGGCCGAAACGGCCGGCCGCCTCAATCACCCGAACATCGTCACCATCTATGACGTCGGCGAAGAGCGCGGCCTCGCCTACATCGCCATGGAGTACCTCAAAGGCCGGCATCTGAGTGACTATGCCACCCCCAACAGTCTGCTCGAGCCGCGCAAGGTGCTGGAGGTCATCGGCCGCACCGCCGATGCGCTCGGTTTCGCACACAAGCAACAGGTCGTGCATCGCGACATCAAGCCGGCGAACCTGATGTATGACGTCGGCACCGATATTCTGAAAATCACGGACTTCGGTATCGCCCGCTTGACGGGCAGCGGCAACACCCGCACCGGCATAGTCCTCGGCACACCCTCCTTCATGTCACCGGAGCAGCTCGAAGGGCGAACTGTGACCGGACACTCGGACTTGTTTTCGTTGGGTGTTAGCCTATTCCAATTGTTGACCGGTCAACTTCCGTTCGTAGCCGACTCGATGACCGGACTAATGCAACAGATTGCCGAATCGCCCCATCCGCCCTTGCGCGCATTCCGGCCCGATCTTCCGGATTGCGTCGACCAGGTCGTCGATCGAGCGCTCGCGAAGGACCCCGACGCGCGCTTCGACACCGGCGCGCAAATGGCGGCCGCATTGGATGATTGTCGGTCGCGAATACCGAGCGGGTCGCCATGAGTTTGCGTGGAAAAATCGCCAGCGTCGCGCTCACCGACACCGGTAAGGTGCGCGAACACAACGAGGACATGATCGGTACCGAGGCCGATATCGGCTTGTTCGTGCTGGCCGACGGTATGGGCGGCTACAATGCCGGCGAGGTGGCGAGCGGCATTGCGGTCAAGACCATCATCAACCTCGTTCGGGACGCGGTGCTGCGCGAAGACCTGAGCGTCAAGGACCCCGAAACCGGCTTGAGCAGAACCAGCATCATTCTGCGCGACGCCATTCACCGCGCCAACAAGATCATCTACCACACCTCGAAGACCCAACCGCAATGCGAGGGCATGGGCACGACGGTGGTCGCCTGCCTGTTCCACGACAACAAGATGTCGATCGCCCATGTCGGCGATTCCCGGCTGTATCGCCTGCGCGACAATCGCTTCGAGCAAATGACGCTCGACCACTCGCTGCTGCAGGAGCTGGTCGACCGCGGCTTCTATTCGCAGCAGGAGGCGCAGCGCGCCACCAACAAGAATTACGTCACCCGGGCGCTCGGTGTCGAGCAAAACGTCGAGGTCGAGATCCACGAGCAGCCCGTGCAGAAGAGCGACTACTATGTGCTTTGCTCGGACGGCCTCTCGGACATGATCGAGGACGAGGACATTCATTTAACAATCAGCACCTTTAGTGCTAATCTGGATACAGTCGCTAAGCAATTGATTCAATTGTCTAATGATAACGGTGGTCGCGACAATGTCTCCGTCATCATGGCGCATGTGACCGAGCCCTTTCCGGCGCATCGGCGTATATTTGACAAAATATTGGGATGGTTCGGCTAGGGAAATGGAGTCTGCATGGCACGCCTGATGCTCAGCTTGGACGGTCAAGTCCTGGCGGAATACAACATGAACAAAGAGCGCTACACGATTGGGCGCCTTCCGGACAACGATATTCGTATCGATAATCCGGCTGTGAGCGGCCATCACTCGCTCATCATCAACATCCTGAACGACTCCTTTCTAGAAGACCTCAATAGCACCAACGGAACCTACGTCAACGGCAAATTGATCAAAAAGCATGCGATGCAGCATGGCGATGTGATTACCGTCGGTCACCACCAACTGCGCTTCATCGACAGTCAGGATGGCACCACCGAACAGGATGATTTCGAGAAGACCATGGTGATCACGCCCAGCACCCAGGGCGAAGAGCGAATCCGCCGCGTCGGCGTCGCCGTCGATCAGGCCGCCAAGGCGGTCGCACTGAAAAAGCCGCCCGCCACACCAGCGGGTGTTCCCGAGACGGCCACCGCCTTGCCGAAAGCCAAACTGCAGGTGTTGAGCGGCGCCTTCGCCGGCCGCGAACTCGAACTGACCAAGGCACTCACCACGCTGGGACGTCCCGGCGTTCAGGTCGCCGCGATCACTCGTCGCGCCGAGGGCTATTTCATCGTCCATGTGGACAGTGGCACCGAGGGCGACTTCCCGCTGGTCAACGGCACCCCGATCGGACCCCAGGCGCGGCGACTCAATGACAACGACGTGGTCCAACTCGCCGGCGTAAAAATGGGCTTCTTCGAGAGTTGAACTCGGCCGATTGACGCCTTTCGAAAGCGCGATATTGCCTGCCGGCTGAAATTAAATGCCGGCGCCTCCGGTCTATTGGATGGCGCGAATCCGTATCCAGCAACCCGAGGTCTCTATGCAATTCCCCCAAGTCCTTAAATGCTCCACTTGGGCCAAGATCGTCCCACTGGTGGTCGTCGCCGTCTTGGTGAGCCGCGTTCCCTTGTTCGGCGCCGAACGCGCCGTCACCCTTGCCGCGCCCGAGATCGATAATCCGAAAGCTCCTGGGCCCCTCGAGACGGCTGTCCTCTCCGGCGGCTGTTTTTGGGGGGTGCAAGGCGTATTTCAACACGTCCATGGAGTGAAGCAGGTGCTCGCGGGGTATTCCGGCGGCGACCGCTCCACCGCGCAGTATGAGACCGTGAGTTCCGGCACCACCGGCCACGCCGAATCGGTGAAGATCACCTTCGATCCGGCCGAAATCACCTACGGGCAGCTCTTGCAGATCGCCTTCTCAGTGGTGCTCGACCCCACCCAGTTGAATGCCCAAGGTCCCGACGAAGGCACGCAATACCGTTCCGAAATCTTCTATGTCGACGACGCCCAGAAACGCATCGCGTTGGCTTACATCAAGCAGCTAGACACCGCGCACGCCTTCGCCAAACCCATTGTCACGCGGGTTGACCCGCTGAAGGGCTTTTTTCCGGCCGAGGCCTATCATCAAGATTATCTTTATTTACATCCCAACCAGCCGTATATCGCCTATAACGACATCCCGAAGGTGAACAACTTCAAGCAGACCTTCCCGACCCTCTACAGCCCGACGCCGGTGCTGGTCAACGCAGGGTCACCGCGACCCGCTGACTGATGCCGCACAGCAGCTCGTAGGGGATGGTATCGGCCCAGACGGCGATCTCCTCCACCGGCAGACCCTCACCCCAGAGGGTCACCGGATCGCCGAGCCTCGGCGCGCGCGTCAAGTCGGTGACGTCGATGCCGATCATGTCCATCGACACCCGCCCCGCCAGTGGGGCGCGCTCGCCGTTGACGAGAACCGGCGAACCGGAGGTCAGACTTCGCGGATAGCCGTCGCCGTAACCCACGGCGGCAACGGCGAGCACGGTCGGACGCTGGGCGATCCAATCGCCCCCATAGCCCACCCGCTCGCCTGGTTCGAGCTGCTTCACCGCAATCAGGTGCGAGTTCAAGGTCATCGCCGGCTTCAATCCATGATCGGCGCCGATCGCGCCCGGGTACGGCGACGCGCCGTAGAGCAACAAGCCAGGACGCACCCAGTCCGCTCTGGCATCGGCGAAGCTCAACATGCCGGCGGAATTGGCGATGCTGCGTTCACCGTCGAACGTCGCCGTTGCCGACTGGAATCGCGTCAGCTGCTCCGGCGTCGTCGGCAGTTGCGGATCATCGGCGGCGGCCAGATGCGTGAACAGGTTCACAGGCAGGCGCACGGCCGGCAAGGCGCGAAGCGCCGCATGCGCCGCCTGGAAGGCCGGGCCCTTGAATCCCAGACGATTCATGCCGGTGTCGAGCTTGAGCCATACCTGGAAGGAGGCGCCGGCCGGCGCCTGGCGCAGCAACTCCACCTGTTCCTCCGTGTGCACCACCAGGTCGAAAGATGCCGCCGCCGCCGCCGCGAGCTGATCGGCATCGAACACACCCTCGAGCAACACCGTCCGGTGGGTGATGCCGGCGCCCCGCAGCACGAGCCCCTCATCGACACGAGCGACGGCGAAGGCATCCGCGGACTCGAGGGCGCGCGCCGCCACGACCAATCCATGTCCGTAGGCGTTGGCCTTGATGACCGCCATCACTCGTGAGCGCGGCGCCATCCGCCGGATCACGGCGAGATTATGCTTCAACGCCGCGGTATCGATGCTGGCAGAGACCATCGGCGTCATGGCCGGCCCGTCGCGCTCATCAACGAAACACGCCCTCGGCGTAAGACTCCGGTGCATAGTTCTCGAATTTGGTGTACTGGCCCAGAAATGTGAGCTGCACGTCACCCGTCGGGCCGTTGCGCTGCTTCGCGATGATGATGTCGGCGATGCCCTTGCGGGTGGTGTTGGGCTCGTACACCTCCTCGCGGTAAATCAGCAGAATGACATCGGCGTCCTGTTCAATGGCTCCCGATTCCCGCAAATCCGACATCACCGGCTTTTTCTCGACGCGCTGTTCGACGCCGCGATTCAACTGCGAGAGCGCGATCACCGGCACCTTCAACTCCTTGGCAAGCGCCTTGAGCGAGCGCGAGATCTCGGAGATCTCCGTGGCGCGATTCTCCTTCGTTCCCGACACCTGCATGAGCTGCAGATAATCGACCACGATGAGATCGAGACCGCGTTCGCGCTTCAGGCGGCGCGCCCGCGCGCGCACCTCGGTGGGGGTGAGCGCCGGGGTCTCGTCGACGAAAATACTCGCCGCGCCGAGCTGGGTCATGGCCGAATCGATGCGCGGCCAGTCCTCTTCGCTCAAGCGCCCCGAGCGAAGATTGCCCTGATTGATCCGGCCGAGCGACGAGATCATGCGCATGGTCAGCGATTCGGCCGACATTTCCATGCTGAAGATGGCGGCCGATTTGCCCGAACCGAGTGCAGCGTTCTCGGCGATGTTGACGGCGAGCGTGGTCTTGCCCATGGAGGGCCGGCCGGCGACGATGATGAGGTCGCCGGCCTGCAGGCCCGAGGTCATCTCGTCGAGCACCTTGAAGCCGGTGGAGATGCCGGTGAGCTTGCCCTCCGAGTGATACATCTCGTCGATCTTGTTGACCACCTCGGGAAGGATGCTCTTGACGGTGACAAACCCGACCTTGCCGCGCGAGCCGCGCTCGGCGATCTCGAACACCGCCCGCTCCGCCGCGTCGACGATCTCGCGCGCCTCGCGGCCCTCCGGCTCGAGCGCACTGGTGACGATCTCATTACCGGCGGTTATGAGCTGGCGCAGCACCGCTCGCTCGCGCACGATATCCGCATAGGCGCGGATATTGGCGGCCGTGGGTGTGTCGCGAGCCAGTGAGCCCAGGTAGGCGAGACCGCCCACCTGATCGAGCACGCCCTGGCTTTCGAGGTGTCCCGAGAGCGTCACCGCATCGCAAGGTTGACTGCGTTCGATGAGACCGGCGACGGCGCCGAAAATCAGCCGGTGATCATGGCGGTAAAAGTCCTCGGCAACCACACGATCGGCGACCTGGTCCCAGGCCGAGGAATCGAGCATCAAGCCGCCGAGCACCGATTGTTCAGCTTCGATGGAATGCGGCGGCAACCGCATCCCATCGTGGGAGCCCATGGACCGGTTGACGACGCGAGTGGCCATGTGCAAAGCCGGGGGTTGCGGCTTTGCCGGCCGCTACTCGTCGGCGACGATGGTGACCGTCAAGGTCACATCGACATCGGTGTGCAGGTGCAGCTGGACCTGATGATCGCCCGTGGCGCGAATCGGCCCGGTCGGCATGCGCACTTCGCTGCGGCTGATCGGCTGACCGGCCTTGACGGCCGCTTCGGCGATGTCCGACGTGCCGATGGAACCGAACAGCTTGCCTTCCGATCCTGCCTTGGCCCTGAGTTCCAGCTTGAAGTTCTCGAACTTCACGGCTCGCGCCTGAGCCGAAGCGAGCTCCGCATGAGCCTTGGCCTCGAGCTCGTGGCGCTGCGCCTCGAACTTGGCAATATTGGCCGCGGTCGCCATGGTGGCCCGACCCGTGGGAACCAGGAAGTTGCGGGCGTAGCCCGACTTGACCTTGACGCGATCGCCGATCTGGCCGAGGTTCGCGACCTTCTGCAATAAAATGATGTCCATGTGCGTGTCCTACCGTCTCAATGCTGATCGGTGTAAGGCAGCAGCGCCAGGAAGCGCGCCCGCCGGATCGCCAATTGCAGCTGGCGCTGATAATGCGCCCGCGTACCGGTGATTCGGCTCGGGACGATCTTGCCGGTTTCGGTGATGTAGCTCTTGAGCGTGGTCAGATCCTTGTAGTCGATCTGCTTGACGTCGTCGGCCGTGAACCGACAGAACTTCTTACGACGGAAAAAGCGTGCCATCAGCGGGCTCCCATGGGCAGGTCATCATCATCGCCATCATCGCCGAAATCATCGTGTCGTCGTGCATTTTCATCCGGTGCGCGGGCCATCGGCGAGGGCTCCGTGACCGCCTCATCCATCCGCACCACGAGGCTGCGCAGCACCGCATCGCTGAAGCGGAACGAACCCTTCAGCTCATCGATGGTTTTCTGATCGCACTCGACGTTCAGCAGTATGTAGTGCGCCTTGTGCACCTTGGAGATCGGGAAGGTCAGTTGACGCCGACCCCAATCCTCGAAACGGTGGACCTGGCCGCCGCCCGCGCTCACCATGCCGCGATAACGTTCGACCATGGCCGGCACTTGCTCGCTCTGATCCGGATGGACCAGGAGCACGATTTCATAATGTCGCATTGTAAGCTCCCTGTGGGTTATAGCCTCCCGTTGCGAGCGGTGAGGCAAGGAGTGGTGCCGGGCAGCCGGCGAAAAAGAGCGCGAAGGATACGCGCTCGAGGTCGGTCGGGTCAACCGCCCCGCCGGCGCGCCGCGGCCCGCTGGCGGCACGCCTCGAACAGGGCCACTCCGGCGGCCACCGAGACGTTCAAGGATTCCACCTGGCCCGCCATGGGTATGCGCACCAAAAAGTCGCAGCGTTCGCGCGTCAGGCGGCGCATACCGCTGCCTTCGGCGCCCAGCACCAAGGCCAGGGGTCGGCCCAGATCGGCCTCGTACAGGGTCTGCGGCGCCTCACCATCCGTTCCCACCACCCAGACGCCCTTGTCCTTGAGTTGGTCCAGCATCCGAGCGAGGTTCGTCACCGTCGCCACCGGCATGAAGTCGGCGGCACCCGCGGCCACCTTGCGGACGACCCCATCGACCGCCGCAGCACGATCACGCGGCAGAACGACCGCATGCACCCCGGCCGCCTCGGCGGTCCGCAGACAGGCGCCCAGATTGTGGGGATCGGTCACGCCATCCAACACCAACAACAAGGGGTCACCGTCGACCTGAGCGAGTGCCTCGATGACCTGCTGCTCATCCCAAGGTTTCAGCGGCCGCACCGCCGCGACGGCGCCCTGATGCGTGACATCGCCGACCAGCTTCAGCAGCGATTCGCCGCTGACGGTCTGCACCCGTATGCCCGCCGCCAACGCCCGATCCTTGAGGTGCCGGGCGCGTGCATCGTCTCGCGGCTGTGCCATCCACAGTTCCAGGAGCCGCTCAGGTGACCGCTCGAGCACCGCAGCGATGGCATGCAGGCCGTAGACGAAATGACGCCGGGTATCCGCCACCGCGCAAACTACCGGCCTCGACCGCCCCGCTGACCCCCGCGATTCCCGCCCGCGCGGTCGGGGCTACCCCGCCCCGGGTTCTGCCGCCCGCCGCCGTTGCCGCGGCGGCTGCGGCCTTCGCCCACCCGCGGCGCCCGCACCGTACCGTGCGCTGTCGCCGCCTCACCGTCGAGCAGTTCAAAATCGATCTGACGCTGGGTCAAATCCACCCGGGCGAGGCGCACGCGAACCTCGTCACCCATCTGCCAGCGCCGCCCGGTGCGCTGCCCGACCAATCCCATGCCGCCGTTCTCGAGTTCCCAGTAATCGCCGGGAATGGCCGAGATGTGCACCAAGCCATCGATCGGAATTTCCTTCAATTGCACGAACAACCCGAACTCGAGCGCGCTCGAGATGGTCGCCTCGAAGGTGTCGCCGATGCGCGGCTGAAGATACAGGCACTTGAGGTAACCCATGACGTCGCGGGCCGCCTCATCCGCGCGCCGCTCGCGCTGTGAACTCTCGACGCCGAGCGTCTGCAGTTCGGCCGAGCTGTACTTGTGACCCGAGAGGCTGTTCGTGACCACCGCCGCCTTCAGCGTCCGGTGCACCAGGAGGTCCGGATAGCGGCGGATGGGCGAAGTGAAATGCGCATATTCCTCGAGTGCGAGCCCGAAGTGACCGATGTTGGTCTGCTGATAAACCGCCTGCGCCAGCGAACGGATCACCAGCCCTTCGAGCAGCAAGCCATCGGGCCGGGCGGCCAGTCGTTCGACCAGTTGGCGAAACTCGCGCGGCGTCGGCTTCTCGGAGAACGTTGCGCCCACCTGCAAGGCATGCAGCACCTTCTGCAGTTCGGTGACGCGCTTGTCCTCAGGCTGACCGTGCACGCGGAACAGGCTGCCCGCCTTGGCGACTCGCAAGGCCACCGCCGCCTGGACGTTCGCGGCGATCATGCACTCCTCGATCATGCGATGAGCATCATTGCGCAGCACCGCGAAAAATCCGTCGATCGTGCCGCGCTCACCGATGCGCGCCTTGACTTCGCCGCCGCGGAAATCGAGCGCGCCGCGCGCATCGCGCGCGGCCTTCAACACGCCGTACACCGCATACAAATTGCGCAGCGAGGCACGAACTTCCGGTGCCAGCGGCAGACCCGACACGTCGGTCACGCCGTCGGACTGACTTTGCAGGTAGCTCCAGGCCTGGTCATAGGTCAGCCGCGCGTGCGAGCGGATCACCGCCTCGTAGAAGCGACCCCGCGATAATTTTCCCGCCTTGCTGACCCGCATGTCGCAGACGAAGGCCAGACGCTCCACTCGGGGCATCAGCGAACAGAGGTGATTGGACAGATGTTCCGGCAGCATGGCGAGCACACGGTCCGGAAAGTACACCGAGGTGGCGCGGGCTCGCGCCTCCGCATCCAACGCGCTGCCGATGCGCACGTAGTGGCTGACGTCGGCAATCGCCACCACCAGTCGCCAGCCGCCGCCGCGCACCGGCTCCGCAAAGACGGCATCATCGAAATCTTTGGCGTCGGCGCCGTCGATGGTCACCAGCGGCAGAGCACGCAGATCCTCGCGGCCCGCATAATCCGCGGGCGCAACGTCGGGCGAAAACAAATTCGCCTCGTGCACCACGTCGGCGGGAAATTCTTGCGGCAGATCGTGACGCAGGATCGCGAACCGGGCAGCAAGGTCCGAGGGGCGTAGATTCGCGAGTACCTCGACCACACGGCCCTGAGCGGCCAGTTCACCCTGTGGCCGGCGCGTGACCTCGACGATGACCTGGTCACCGTCGCGAGCGCCATGGGCGGAGCGCGCGCCCACCTCCACCGAGTACCAATGCCCCGGGTCCTCCGGCTCGACACGGCCGCCGCCGCCGGTCGCGTGCCACACGCCGCCGATTTGCAAAGGCGAGTCGCTGGTGCGGCGAATAAGCCGCGCGATCCGCCGGCCGCGCTCATTCATGCCCACCGCCAACACCTCGACCCGATCGTTGTGCATCAGCGTCGCGGTGTCGGCGCGCGCCAGCACCAGCGGCGCGGAGCCATCATCCGGCAATACCAGCACGTCCCCATTCGCGCGTCCCCGCACCCGCCCGGCGACCCGCTCACCTTCACCGGCGGTGGCAAAACCATTCGGACCCTCGATCGCCTGACCGTCTCGGACCATCGCCGCGAGGCGCTTGGCGAGCGCATCACGCTGGCGGTCCGTGTCGAGCCCGAGCCGCTTGGCAAGCCGCGCTGCGGTCAGTGGTTCCGATGCGTCGGCCAGATGTTTGAGCAGTAGCTCGCGACTGGCGATGGGCTCGGCGTAGCGCAGCTTTTCGAGTTCGAGATTGGGGTCCTCGCCGCGCCAATCGGACGGTCTGGCCGGCGTGGCGTCCGTCGGTTTGGGTCCACGCGAGCCTCGTTGACCACGTCGTGTCATAGGGTGTGAAAGCCTTGAACAAATGAATTCGGGGCATGAGGTTAGCAGCTTTGAGCCTCGCCCGGCGTTTGTTCACCAAAGGCTGAACGGGCGCGCATCACCTCGCGACACGCTCCCCTCGCGCCTACGGCGCCCGCACCGCGATACCGGCCGCCTCGAGCGCGGCTCGCAGGGGCTCGAGCTGGGCTGCGTAGTGACGCCATTGGGCAACCGAGGAATCATAGAGCGGCCTGCGCACCTGCGAGGCGCTGGCCGTGGTGCTTGCCGTCGGATTTTGTTGAAATTGTGCGCAGGTCTCCTGCCAATCCAAATCACAGAAGGCCAACAGTCGGCGAGTCTCGCCGATTTGATCGGCGATCAGATCCTCATAGGCGAGCTCGTGAATCACGCCGGGCAGCGTCGCCCGCCAATGCGCCATGAGTCGCCGGTACGCCACGTAGTAGCGCGCAATGTCGTCGAGGTCGTACGAGAATGGGTAGCCATCCTTGAACAAGGTCTTGTAGACCGCATAGCCCGCCGCCATCGGGTGGCGGGTCATATGAATGATTTTGGCGTGCGGTAATGCCCGGTGAATCAATCCGCAGTACAAATAATTCAGCGGCATCTTGTCGACGAACCGATCCTTCCCGCCCGTAAGAGCGTGTGCGCGGCGCAAATAATCAGCACCCAGCGCCGCAAAATCGACCGTCGCCGATACCGCCACCAACTCGCGCCGGGGCAGTCGTGGCCGGCCGCTTCGCTTGCGTGCGGCGGCGACGACGGCCCGTGCAAAGCAATCGAGTTCACCGGCCGCCGTCACTTCGCTGTGGTTGCCGAGGATGCGCTCCACCAAGGTGGTCCCGCTGCGCGGCAGTCCGACGATGAAAATCGGCGCGCTCTTGACGGGCGCGGCCGCGTGGGCAGCGGCAGCGGCAGGGAAGGCTTCGATGATCCAATCCGCCGTCGCCACGTCGATGGCCACGTCGTACTGCAGGTGCGCGCGACGCGTCGCGGCGGCGCGCCGCAGCCGCGCGAAGGACTCGCTCCAGCGCTCGAGATCTTCGTACTCCTTCGCCAGCGCGTAACCGATCTGCACCTCGCCGCGCCAGTCGGCAAAGGGCTGCGCGGCCAGCGCCTCGAGCTCGGCGATGTGATTATTCTCCGGTGTTTGCCGGCGTAGGTCCGCGCGATTGAGATAGGCCTCGTAATCGCTGGGTCGGCGGGCGATCACCTCATCATAGTCCGCCTCCGCCCCCGGCAAATCACCGACGAAGCGCCGCACGGCGGCACGATTGTAGCGAAACCTGGGATCGAGGGGCTCGAGTGCCACGGCCCGATCGTAGGCGGCGAGAGCCCGCACATGGTCGCCCGCATTGCTGCGCAGGGTGCCGACCCCGTCGAGTACCTTGGGGTCCGCGGGCGCGCATCGTTCCGCGGCGTCGGCCGCGGCGAGCGCCTCGCCGCGTCGGCCGAGTGCGAGCAGACACGAGGCTCGATGCAGCCGCAAGGCCGCGTTGCCGGCATCGAGTGCGATCGCCTTGTCGATGGCCGCGAGCGCCGGCGCCGCCGCGCCATGCGCCATGGCGATGTGGCTGGCGGCGAACCAGCCGGGCGCGAACCCGGGATGCTGCTGATTCAGCTTGGCGCAGGCGGCGGCGGCGGCGGCCCACGCGCGCGACTGCATGAGCCGCAGCACCTCGCGATGTTCTGCACTCACCGACATCAGCGGCGCCGGCTGCGAGCGCGCGCCCGCGGTGTCTCGCCCGCCATGCCCGGGATGTGGCTTTCGGAAATCAATTCCTCGCAATGCCGTTCGAAAGCCTCGACCAATCGCGTCTTCTTCAATTCCTTCAGCGTGGCGATGCCGATGCACAGCGGCGGCGCGTCGCCCGCGAGCGGCACCCGATGCACGCGCCGCCCGTCGAGTGCGACGCCCGCGCGCGGACGCACATTGGCGAGCGAATAACCGAGGCCGTTGGCGACCATGGTGCGCACCACGTCGAACTGCGGCGACGTCCAGACGACGTTGGGCTCGAGGCGCTCGCGGATGAACAGCGCGAGAAAATAATCCCGACTCATCGGCATGTCGAGCAGCACCATCGGCAGGGCGCTGAGTTGACTCAAGCGCACGCTGCGCTCGCGGGCGAGCGGATGCGACGTGCCGAACAAGGCATACGGCGGCAAGGTCGCGAGCGGCACGAACGCCACGTCCTCGGTGATCTGCAGGTCATAGGTGATCGCGACCTCCGCTTCGGCACGGCGCAAACTCCGGAGCAATCCTTCTTGATGACTCTCGAGCGAGCGAATGCGGGTTTGCGGGTGGGCTTTGAGAAACGAGTTCACCACCTCCGGCATGACGATGGGGGCTAGCGTCGAAAACCAGCCCACCGAGAGCTCGCCGCGTACTTGATGGCCGATGTCGGCGGCGGCCGAATACAGCCCGTCGGCTTGTTTGAGGAGCTGCTTCGCATCGCGCAACAGCGCGCGACCCGCCGGTGTGAGCGACAGTCCTTGGGCGTGGTGCCGCAGGAACAATTGGACCTCGAGTTCGCGCTCGATATGCGCTATCGCGGTGGAAATCGCCGGTTGCGAAATGTTCGCCCGCTTGGAAGCCAGCGTGATGCTGCCCGTCTCTCCCGCCGCGATGAAATAAGACAGCTGGCGGAACGTGAATTTCATGGTGTCAGGGAAAGCTCATGGATCGCCGGGCACACCGAACCCGGGGGCATGACCGGGATCGAGCGCCCGCTGCACATACGCGTCCACCTGAGGTTCATAAAGGACCCACAGGCGTTGCAGTTCGCCGATCGGGTCTTGCTCGCTCCAATCGACGCGCAAATCGACGATGGGCCAGCTCACTTGATGCGCCACCAGCACGCCGGCGGAATGCACCGGACCCGCTTCGCCGCCGCGCGCAAGACCCGCCGAAAGTCCCGCCAGCAGCCGCGTCGCCAAGGGACCACGTGCGGACTCGAAGGCCGCCAGCATCGCGGCGGGAACGTCCGCATGCGCCAGCAAATTGCCGGCGGCGGCCGCATGCTCACCGCTGGCGGAGCCCACCAAGCCGAGCGCACGGGCCCCGGAATGCACCGCGGGCAGCCCCTTGGGCCCGATGGCGAGCACCTGCCGGTACGCGGCAAATGGCGTCGCCTCGAGCGTCCCCTTGAGCGCCTGATCGGCTGATTGCGTGCCTGCCAGCCGCGCCAGAATGAGCGGCCCCAGGGCCGGGTCGGTGATGTTCTGTGACGCCACCGCGCCCGCGCCGGCGCGGACATGCGCGCAGCGCGCCGCGACGGCGGGCGATGACGACGCGATGGCAATACCGAAGAAAGCCGCGTCCGCTGCGCGCGCAACGATGGAAAAGGTCATGTGGAGCGACCGTCGCCCGCGTCAGTCGTTCGCCCGGCCGGGCGCGCCGACGTGCGGCTATTCGGCATCGGGTATGACTGCGATGGCATCCACCTCCACGAGCCACTCCGGACGCGCCAAGCCGGCCACCACGATGCCCGTGGACACCGGATGAACAGCCTTCAGCCAGCGTCCCACGGTCCGGTACACGGCTTCGCGGTAACGCGGATCGGTCAGATAGATCGTCACCTTGCAGATATGCGCAAGGTCGCCACCCGCCTCGGTGAGCAATTGTTTGATGTTCGCCATTGCCTGCTCGGCCTGGGCCGCGGCATCGCCCACCCCGACGTTGACGCCCGTATCGAGGTCTTGGCCCACCTGACCGCGCAGAAACACGGTGCGCCCGCGTGCCACCACCGCCTGACACAAATCGTTGTCGAGCTTCTGTTCGGGATAAGTGTCGCGGGTGTTGAATTTACGGATACGTGTATGCATCGGCAATTCCGCCCCTAGCGCGGCTTGAACTTGTAGCCGATGGTGAAGCCGATGGTGCGCGGCCGCGACACGATGGCCTGGTAATTCTGCCCGTAATTGGCCGGATCCGAGTAGGACACGATGCCGAGCGAATTGGTGACGTTCTCGCAGTAGAGCGTGCCGGTCCAGTGCGTGACGGTGTAACTCGCCCGCGCATCGAGCATGGTGTAGCCCGGGGCGACCGGAATGCTCTCCGAAATCGCCGGCACCACCCGGCTCTGATAGCGGGCATTCAGCGCATAGCGCATTTCGCCGCCCGCGAGCGGTATGTGCCCGTACTCCACGCCGACCGCGAGACTGTTCTTCGGCGTGCCCGGCAAGGGACCGCCCACCGGCGGCAGAGTCACCGACAGATTTCCAGGCTGCTGCGCCAATGCCGAGTAGGACGTGATCTTGGTGAGATCGTAGGTGTAATCGAGCTGGGTGCTGATGTGGTCAGTCAGATTGGCCTCGATCTCCGCCTCGACGCCGCGACTGTAGGCTTCACCCAGATTGATGGCCGCCGGCAACACCAACGGCGTGAGCTGCGCGCCCTCCTGCAGATTGTGCCACTGGATGTCGTAGATCGCCGCCGAATAGCGGATGCGCTTCGCGAGCGTGCCCTTGGCGCCGATCTCATAGTTGTCGGCGGTATCGGGCTGAACTCTCAAAAGCGCGGTCGGCGTGGTGTACAACTCGGCCGGCTCGCTCAACGGCAGCGCGTTCACGCTGCCGCGGCGAAAGCCCTGCGACCAGGTGGCGTACACGAGGTTGTTGCTGTCGAGTTTGTACGCGGTGTTGATCTTCCATACCGCCCGGCGCCATTCATCGCTCAGCGAGAGATTGGCGATGGGCAGCACCGGCCCGAACAGCGCCGGGTCGCCGTCGAACAACAGACCCGTCTGCTGCGCCTGGGTGAGGGTCTGTTTGAACACGCGAGCGCCGCCCGTGACATCCCAGTCCGAGGTGATGTGCCAGGTGAATTCGCCGAACGCGGCTAAGTCCTTGAAATGGGTCTCGAAGTCGCCGATGTAGGCCTGGCCGGGCAGGATGGTAATGCCGTCGATGACCGAGCCTGGCGGCGTGTAGCCCGTGCCACAATTGGAGAAAGCATTGAAATTGACGTTCTGGCCATAGACGGGCTCGCAGGCATTGTAGAACGACGCATAGCCGGGATAGAACTCATGCTCGTTGATAAGCGTGTTCTCGCTCTTGAAGAATAATCCGCCGACATAATCGAAGGTGCCGCCGGAAGTCGAGGCGAGGCGCAACTCCTCGGACCAGGGGGTATCCTTCAGCTGATCATGACCGGTGACTTGCACGCGCGGATTGTTGCCATAGAGCTGGTTGTAGAAGCTGAAATCGTCGTACAGATTGGTCAAATCCGTGCTCGACAAATTGTCATGGGTCGCGTACGACGTGTCGGACGTCAAGGTCGCGAAGCCCAGATCCGCCGACAACGTCAATGCCCAGAGATCCACCTTGTCGTAGGTGGTATCTTGGGAGTGGTCCGTCGACGTCAAAGAATCCAATCCATATTGCGGCGAAGCCCACGGAAAACCATTGCCGGTCGAGAGCTGATAGAAATAAGAAAGCTGCGCCTTGAAAGTCTCGTTGGGCTTGAACAGCGCCGAGATATGCGCATTGCGATACCCGTACGAGTTCGTGCCATCCTTTGACGTGGTGACGGGCTGGCTGTACAGGTTGCCTGGCTGAGCGGACAACGGCGCTCCCGAGGGATCGTCCACGTACAGATTCGGCTGATTGATGAAGCCGGCCTCATCGGTCCAACTCGCATTCAACCGCACCGCGAAGGTATCCGATAACGGCAGGTTCAACATGCCACGAACATCTTGATTCGTGGCATGGGTGTGATCGGTCTTGCTCAAGCCTGCCTCGGCGCTGGCGTCGAAGCCGGTCAGATCGGGGGCGTTCTGCACGAACTTGATGGTACCGCCCAAGGACCCCGAGCCATAGAGCGTGCCCTGGGGTCCGCGCAGGATTTCAACGTGGTCGAGATCGTCGAGACGCAGGTTGACGAACAGCGCGGTATCGTCCACGTAGGTCGCTACGGGGGGCACGATGGGAGTGGCGAGTGCGACCTGGCCGCCGGTGGCCTCGCTGTTCAAACCGCGAATGATGAGGGTCGAGCCGTTGACCCCGCCGAACGGGCCCTTGTCCGTGAAATTGACGCCGGCCATGGAATGAGCGAGACCTGCGATATCGGCGATGCCTGCCTGATCGAGGGTGTCGCCGGTCACCGCCGTGATGCTGATCGGCAGGTCCTGTGCGGACACGGCACGCCGGGTCGCAGTCACCACCACCTCCTGCAATGCATTGTCGTCAGCCGCCGCCGGCGCACCATAGAGCACCGCGAGTACCGCCGCGCTCAAGGAAGTGATGGCGCCGACCTGGGCGCCGCGCCGCACGCAAGCCGCCCGACGGCGGTGTTTTGCAAGTTCAATCCTGGCCATGAAATCCCCTCGCTTGTTGTCTTGTTGCCATCATGCAACCACGGTGGTTCAACACCGGTAAAGAGGTCTTTTATGACACATTGGATTCGAAAAACAAAAGCAAAATGGAAAAAAACTAGTGCTGCACGCCGATGGTGCAATTCACTGAATTCGGTATCTTTCATGCGCCAGGACGGTGCTTCCGGCGGTAAGGCCGCGGGTGATTCATTGACAAGCCCGAGAGGGGTGCGTACATTCCTGCGCCTCGCGCTTGACGACCCACCTGCCCAGGTGGCGGAACTGGTAGACGCGCTGGTTTCAGGTACCAGTGGAGCAATTCGTGGAGGTTCGAGTCCTCTCCTGGGCACCAATGAGTGGCGAAAGCGCCAGACAGTTGGCCGGCCAAACTCAATGAAGACCTCGTTCCTGGATCGAGAAAGCACCGTCGCTTCGGTCGGCTTCAACCGTTTCCTCGTTCCGCCCGCCGCGCTCGCGGTGCATTTATCGATCGGCCAGGCCTACGCCTTCTCGACCTTCAATCTGCCGCTGACCAAGTTGATCGGCATCACCCACCAGGATCCCGCGGATTGGCATGCAACCGACGTCGGCTGGACCTTTTCCATCGCCATTGCCATTTTGGGGCTGTCCGCGGCCGTGTTCGGTCGCTGGGTGGAGCGAGTCGGGCCGCGCAAGTCCATGTTCGTTGCGGCGCTATGTTTCGGCGGCGGCTTCATCGTCGCGGCCATCGGCGTGCGTCTGCATCAACTCTGGCTGCTCTACTTGGGCTACGGCGTATTGGGCGGCTGCGGTTTGGGCATCGGTTACATCTCGCCGGTCTCGACGCTCATCAAGTGGTTTCCTGATCGCCCCGGCATGGCCACGGGCATGGCCATCATGGGTTTCGGTGGCGGCGCGCTGATCGCCGCACCGCTCTCGCTCGCCCTCATGGAACACTTCAGGACCACCACATCGAACGGCGTGGTCGAAGCCTTCGTGACCATGGGCGTGATTTATTTCACGTACATGATGATCGGCGTCATCAACATCCGGGTGCCGGCGGCGGGTTGGCGACCCGCAGGTTGGACACCGTCCGCGGTGTCGCGATCGATGGTGACGAAGGCCGATGTCCTGGTCTCTCAGGCATGGCGGACACCGCAGTTCTGGTTGCTGTGGGGCGTATTGTGCATGAACGTCTCGGCCGGGATCGGCGTGCTCGGACAGGCCTCGCCGATGATTCAGGAAATCTTCCCCGGCCAGGTGACGGCCTCCGCGGCAGCGGGTTTCGTCGGACTGCTCAGCCTGTTCAATATGGGCGGGCGATTCTTCTGGGCGACGACCTCCGACTATCTCGGGCGGCGCAACACCTACTTCGTGTTTTTTATACTCGGCATCGTGCTCTATTGCACCGTACCGTCGATTGGGCACCTGGGTTCGATACCGCTCTTCGTCGCCGCCTTTGCGGTCATCATCTCCATGTATGGCGGTGGGTTCGCGACCATTCCCGCCTATTTGCGCGACGTGTTCGGCACCCTCAACGTCGGCGCCATTCATGGCCGTCTGCTCACGGCCTGGGCGGTGGCGGGCGTGCTCGGTCCGCAGCTGTTCACCTACCTACGCAGGTTCCAGATCGGTCATGGGATTGCCAAAGCGCAGGCCTATTCGCTGACCATGTACCTCATGTGTGCGCTGCTGCTGATCGGCTTGTTGTGTGATGCCGCCATGCGGCCGGTAGCCGAGCGTTTTCACGTCCGGGATTCAGGCAAGCCATGAGGCTGCGTCTGCTCGTGCTCTGGCTCGCGGTGGGACTACCCCTGGCGTGGGGTATCTACGAGACGCTGCTGAACGCCATGAAATTATTTAGTTGAGGCGGTGCCTACGATGAGCGATGAGGTGCTGCTCGACAACGAGCGTGTGACAGTCCGCCGGTTCGTGGTTACCGAAGGCGCAGCCGTCCGCCGCTCGCCGGCCGACGCGGACCACCTCTGGGTCATCATCAAGGGAGGTCGCCTCAAGTCCAGCGCCACCGGCCGCGAGACCTTGTGGCGGGAAGGACGCGTGATCTGGTGCGACGGCTCGTTGCCCCTGCTCGACGATGCGATCAACAGCGGCGCCTCGGCCCTCGAGATCGTCGCCGTTCACTTGAAGCCGCTGGCGCCATCCGCGTCGCCCGACGCCCGGGCGGCGGCATACCTCAACTACCCGAACATTCCCGGCGAGGATGTGCTCGACAATGACCGGGTGATCGTGCAGCGCTTTGTAGTCGGGCCCGGTCAGTGGGAAGGTATCCACGCGCATGAGCCGAACACCTTCTTCATTCATGTCCAAGGCGGCCTATGGGCGGCACGCTCCAAGAACACACCGCCCCAAACGTATGACCATGCATCGCCCGACGGCTCCGTGGGGTGGATGCCCGCGATCGATATCAGCGAGGAGCACCAGTCAGGCAACGCGGGCGATACGCCGATCGACCTGATCTGGGTCACACTGAAAGGGTGATTCGGCGCGCATCGTCGACCATCGTCGACCCGTGGGAGCGGTCCGAATCTACAGCACCCGCTTGAGCGCGCCACCGTCCGGCGTTCCCAATCCAGTGCAGGCATCCCATCCGGAGGCGGCTTCGAAGTCGCCATTGTTTCCCTGGACGATGTCGCGTAAGGCGCCAGGATCGGCGTAGAGCTGCGGGTTCAAGAAACCCGCGGGCTTGCCCGCGATGGCATTGATGCGCGCGATCAGCGCCGCCCACAGCGGCGCCACGGCGCTCGTCCCGCCGATGACGGTATCGGTCCCGTCGACCCGCACCTGATAGCCTGTCTCTGGATCCGCATCCCCGGCAACGTCGGGGACTCCACGCATGGTCAGGGGAATGCTCTGCCCTTCGGCGTTCTTGGCGCTCAATCCGGATTGCCAGGCGGGGACGGGAAAGAAGGTGCTGATGCCGCCGCCGCTGGCACCGCCCTGTGCGCCGTCGTTCCAGACGGTCTCGCTGGTGATGGCGTCCGCCGTCGCGCGCAAGTTCGTGCCCCCGCAGGCCAGAGCGAACGGGCTGGAGGCCGGAAAATCGACATTGTCGCTGCCGCCGGTCACCCCATCGCTCGAACCGTTGTCACCCGAGGCCACGCAGACCGTGACACCCAAGGCGGCGGCCGCCTGAAAGGCGCTGTCCATCGCAGTCTTGGCCTGCGCGGTCCAGGTCGATTCGGGACCACCCCAGCTGATCGAGATGACCGACGGCTTATTGGTCGTGTCGTGGATCGCCGTGGTCACCGCATCGACGAATCCGGCATCGGTGTTGGGCGCAAAGTACACCGCAATCCGTGCCTGCGGCGCGATTGCGCCGACCACCTCCACGTCGAGCATGACCTCGCCATCCGGTCCGTTGGCGCTGCCGGTGGGCGCATTGCGGGCCTGGTCCACGGACACGGCAAAGACGGTGGGCGAACCCACCCCCAGGGTAGTGAAGTAGGTGTTGAGGTCGGCCGGCTTGAAACCGCCTCCCAACTCGATGAGCCCGATGCATTCGCCGGCGCCGGCACCGGCGGGATAGCCATACAACGACGCCACCTGGGTGGGCGTGTACGACACCGCCTGTGGACTCGCCGCGCGGCGTACCCGGTGATGCGAGACCGCTTGGGGACGATTATCCAAACCGAGCACCGCCTCGACGATCCCGTCCAACTCTGCCGGCAAACTGATCTCGCCGGTGCGGCCGCGATAAGTCCCATGGGCATAGTGCATTTGTTGCAATTGCACGCCGAAGGCACTGGAAAACTGCGCCACGCTGCCGGCGAGGATGACGGTCCGACGAGCCGCATGCTGCAACACCACAGTGAGACCGTGGGCGGCCGCAAATCGCGCCACGGCGGCCAGATCCTGAGAATCCGCGCCATGCCGGCTCGCAAATTCGTCGCGGCTCATGATGCCCTGATGCCGATCGCCGGTGGCGAGCGCGGCGGCGTGCGCGTGCAAGACGTTGGCAGCGCGGCGGCGAACGAAGACGCTCACCTCGAGTCGCTCCGTGGGATCGGCGGCAGCGACCGCGTGGGCCCCGGCGAGTGCCGCCCGCTCACTACCGCGCAAGATCACTGTAGCCATGGATGTTCACCCCAGGGGGTTCTGCCGGATGATGGTTTGGTCGCGGTCGGGACCGGTGGAGATGATATCGATCGGGATGCCGACCAATGCCTGGAGACGTTCCAGATAAGTTTGGGCATTGCGCGGTAGTTCCTCGTAGCGAGTGATCCCGACGCTGCTCTCGTGCCAGCCCGGATGCTCTTCGTAGACGGCCTGGCAGTCGCCGAAATGCTGCGAGAGCAGCGGCGGCGTGAGGACGGTTTCGCCGTCGATCTTGTAGCCGACGCAGACGCGGATGGTATCCAAGCCGTCGAGCACATCCAGCTTGGTCACACATAGCGACGATGCGCTGCTGTGGACGATGGAGCGGCGCAGCGCCACCGCATCGAACCAGCCGCAGCGCCGCCGCCGACCGGTGACGGAACCGAACTCGTGACCCACCCGGGACAAATGCTCACCGCATTCGTCGAACAACTCCGTCGGGAAGGGTCCTGCGCCGACGCGTGTGGCGTAGGCCTTGACGATACCGAGCACGGCGTGCAAACGGCGCGGACCCAATCCGGTCCCGGCCGCCGCGCCGCCCGCGGTGGTGGTCGAGGAGGTCACGAACGGATAGGTACCGAGATCCACGTCGAGCATGGCCCCCTGGGCGCCCTCGAACAGGACGTTGCGGCCGTCGAGACTCAAGTTCTCGAGTATGCCGGTGACATCCGCGACCATCGGTTTGAGTCGTTCGCCAAGCTCGAGACTCGATTCCAACACCGCCTGGAAGTCGACCGGCGCGGCGTGGTAGTAGTGTTGCAACAAGAAATTATGATAATCGAGAATCTCGCCGAGTTTCGCGGCGAAGCGCTCACGGTGAAACAGGTCCGACACCCGCAGCGCCCGTCGCGCCACCTTGTCCTCATAGGCGGGGCCGATACCGCGTCCCGTCGTGCCGATGGCGTTTGCACCCTGGGAACTCTCCCGCGCCTGGTCGAGCGCGACATGCGAGGCGAGTATCAAGGGACAGGAGGGACTGACCTTGAGGCGCTCGAACACCGGCACGCCCTGTCCGATCAGCGTCTCTGCCTCCTTGAAGAGCGCCTCGAGCGACAGCACGACACCGTTGCCGATCAGGGATTGCACATGGCTGTGCAGAATGCCGGAGGGGATCAGCGAAAGGATGGTTTTCTTGCCGCCGATGACCAGCGTATGTCCCGCGTTGTGGCCGCCCTGAAAGCGCACCACGGCCTCGACCTGATCGGTGAGCAGATCGACAATTTTGCCCTTGCCCTCATCGCCCCATTGCAGACCGATGACGACGAGATTTCTACCCATTGCGCGCCATCCACAGCAAGAAGAGTCCCGCCAACATGCTGACGAAGCCGCCCCAGCGAAGCTGCCGCGAATCTGTCTGCGCCAATTTGGTCATCAAGCGCTGCGCAGCGGCGGGATTGAGGAACGGCAGCACGCCCTCGAGCACCAGATAGAGTGCAAAGGCACCCCCCAGGTAACGCGCCAACTCCCCCCAACCGATTTCCATGACGTGCGCCCTACTTCTGCGCCTGCGGCTGTTTGAAATACTTGAAATAGGCGCTGTCCGGCGCGATCACCAGCACATCGCTCGACGTGCCGATGGCGTCGCGGTAGGACTGCATGCTGCGATAGAAGCTGTAGAACTCCGCGTTCTTCGAGTATGACTTGGCATACACCTCGCTCGCCGATGCGTCGCCCTGGCCGCGGATTTCGGCTGCCTGACGCGCCGCGTCCGCGAGCACTTCGGTCTGCTGCTTGTTGGCCTCGGCGCGCGTGCGCTCCGAGGTTTCGACGCCCTCGGCGCGCAGCTTCGCGGCCTGCGCCTTGAACGTCGCCCGCATCCGATCGTACACCGAGTCGCGCACCTGCTGGGGCAGATCGATTTTCGTGATCCGCACATCGACCAGCTGCACCCCGAGTTGCTCGGCGGCCGGCCGCGCGTTCTTCATCATGGCGTCGGTAAACTCAGTGCGCTCGGCGGTAATCACCTGCTGTAACGACCGCTGGGTGACGACGGTCTTGATGCTGTCCTTGATCGTCTCGCCCAGCCGCGCGTTGGCCACTTCCTCCGTGCCGCCGGTCGCTTCGTAGTAGCGGCGCAAGTTGCTGATGCGCCACTTGACATAAAAATCGACGTTCAGCTGTTCCTGTTCGTGAGTCAGGAAACGCTCCGCCGGATACAGCTGGGTGATGATGCGCTTGTCGAAGAACGCCACTTCCTCCACCAGCGGAATGCGCAAATGCAGCCCGGGCTGGATGTTCGAATCGACGATCTCGCCGCCCACCGACTTGATGGCCAGGCGTCCCTCCGTGACGGTGAATACGCTCGCACGCACGACCAGGATCACGACGATGAGACTCAGCAGGATGTACAGGAGCCGGTTTTGCATCAGCGTACTCCGCGCGATCGCGCCGGGTCTTCGACCGGTGCCGCTTGCACCTCGGGGATCCGAGACGGCGCGACCGTCATGGTGTCGTTCGGCATGGCGATCGACTGTTGCGTCGGGGACACGAGCTTGTCGAGCGGCAGGTAAAGCATATTGTTGCCGCTCTTCGCATCGATGACGATCTTGCGCGAGTTCTTGTAGACCGCTCCCAGGGTATCCAAATACATGCGCTCGCGCGTGACCGCGGGCGAGCGCTCATACTGCGCGAGCACCTCGTCGAAGCGCGCGGTGTCACCCTGCGCGACGGCGAGCACCTGTAGTTGGTAGGCCTCCGCATCCTGGATCTGTTTGGCGGCTTCGCCGCGCGCCCGCGGCAGGACGTCGTTGCGATAGAGCTCGGCTTCCTGTTGATAGCGCTGCCGGTCCTTATCGGCCTTGATGGCGTCGCGCTGCGCGTCTTGGACCGCCTCCGGCACATTCACGTCGGTCAGATTGACCGACAGAATCCGAATGCCCATGTCGTAGGAATCGAGGGTGTGCTGCAGCAGCGTGCGGGCACGGTCGGTGATCGAGGGATCGAAGGCCAGCGCCTTGTCGAGCGATGCCTGGCCCACCGCCTCACGCATCGCGCTTTCGCTCACCTGGGCGAGCGTGTCCTCGACGTCGCGCACCTTGAACAGCAGCTTCAGCGGATCGGGTTGGGTGTACTGCACCGCCGATTTGACCTCCACCAGATTGGTGTCGGCGGTGAGCATGCTCGCATCATCGGTGACGCTGTACTGACGCGACACATTGACGATGATCCGCCGCTCGATCGGCCACGGGAGATGCCAGTTGTAGCCCGGCCCCGTGATTTCTACGAATTTGCCGAACCGCAGGATGACGGCCCGTTCCTGAGCATCGACGCGATACACGCCGCTGCCGAGCCAGACCATGGCGACCACGGCAACGACACCGGCAAAAACTCGATTGAAATTCGCCGGACCCACGCCACCGCCCGCGCCGGCGCCACGGCCGAACAACGCCGCCAGCCGCCGCTGCAGGTTGCGCAACACGTCGTCGAGATCGTTTTGCGACTGTTGCGGGCGATTCCACGGGTTACGTTTCTCACCGCCGGGTTCGTTCCAAGCCATGCGTATGCCTAATTGGTTTGTTGAGGTTTTTAGCTGATGAGCAGCCGGGCATTCTAACAGCCGAGCAGAGTCTAACAAGTCGGCTCAGGCCACCCGCTGCTCGCGGCTTGTCACCTTATTATCCACCAAGTTGACGCCGTGGCCGCCCAACAACTTGGCAATCTCGGTTAATTCGAGTTCGACATCGATATCCCAACTGCCATCGTCGCACTGGCGCTCCGCGCGCACCGCATTACGGCGATACAGATCCGAGCGGACGGCCGCCGCCGGCAGCTCCAGATGCAGCGTGCGACGCACTTGATTCGGTCGCACGGCATGCGCCAACGCGTCCCGCAGTTCGCCGAGTCCGGCGCCCGTCACCGCTGAGGTCCAGGCCTGCATCGCCACGCCGTCGGCCGCCAACACCACCCGTGGCGCCGTCAGATCCGGGCCGTCTTCACCGGCGGGCAGCAGCTGGTCGATTTTGTTGAACACCAAGAGTTCACGCACGTCGCCGGCGCCGATGCCGCTCAGCACCTCACGCACCTGGTCGATCCGCTCATCGCGCAGCGGATCGCTGGCATCGACCACGTGCAGCAGCAGGTCCGCATCGCGCGCCTCCTGCAAGGTCGAGCGAAACGCCGCCACCAATTCGTGCGGCAGCGCCCTGACGAAACCGACCGTGTCGGCCAGCACCACCTCGCCCACGCCAGCGAGCTTCACCCGCCGCACCGTCGGATCCAAGGTGGCGAAGAGCTGATCGGCAACATAGGTTGACGCGCCGGTGAGCGCGTTGAACAGCGTCGACTTGCCGGCATTGGTATAGCCCACCAGCGCAATGGTCGGCACCGGCACTTCCCGCCGCACGTGGCGACTCGTGTCCCGCTGCCGCGCCAGCTTCTCCAAACGGTTCTTCAAGGTGCGGATTCGCTTACCGATCAGCCGTCGATCGGTCTCCAGCTGGGTTTCGCCAGGACCGCGCAGGCCGATACCGCCCTTCTGCCGTTCCAAATGGGTCCAACCACGGACCAGACGGCTTGCCAGATGTGAGAGCTGCGCCAATTCCACCTGCAATTTGCCCTCGAAGCTGCGCGCGCGCTGCGCGAAAATATCGAGAATCAGACCATTGCGATCCAACACGCGGCGGTTGGTGAGCTTTTCAAGATTGCGCTCCTGGCTTGGGCTCAAGGTCTGATCGACGAGTACGACCTCCGCAGCGTGCTCGTCGGCGCACGCACGAATCTCCTCGGCCTTGCCCGAACCGACGAAATACTTGGGATCCGGGCGGGCGCGTGTGGCGAGCACGACACCAACGCACTCGGCGCCGGCGGATGCCGCCAGTGCCTTGAATTCCGCGGTGTCGTAAGGGTCTACCGGGTGCTTGATGCCGACACCCACGAGGATGGCGCGTTCGCCCCCGCGGGGCCTGTCAAACAGTTGCAGGTTGCCGCCAGATCATCGTCATGGTCGACCGCCCATGGGGAACCCAACCCCGTTCGTCGTCATTCGACTATCGCCGGTTCCGTCACTTCACCGTCTTCGCCGGTGGGCAATCGCACGTTGCGTGCGGGCACGACCGTCGAGATGGCGTGTTTATAAACCATTTGACTGACGCTGTTCCGAAGCAACACAACGAATTGATCGAACGAGTCGATTTGTCCCTGCAACTTGATGCCGTTGACGAGATAGATGGAAACCGGCACACGCTCTTTGCGTAGGGCGTTGAGAAAGGGGTCCTGAAGGGACTGGCCACGGGCCATGGGAGAGCTCCTTATTTTTAGTGTCACTTGCATTGCCGTGTCACTTCCTTGCGGCACGAGCCAGATACCATTTGAATGCTAGCACAGGCTCCTTGCACGAAGTAACACGAATTATCACGGCAAAAACCCGCCCTCGGATAGTGCAAAAAAAATCATCGACGCTGCATCCCGATGCGTGGCATCAACGAATAGAGCTTTGGGTCTAGCGCGCAGCCATGTGAGCTGTCGCTTCGCAAGTTGTCGCGTCGCAACGACTGCCGACTCGCGCGCTTCGGTCAAATCGCACTCTCCTGCCAGGTATCGCCATATCTGCCGGTATCCGACCGCGCGCATCGTCGGATGTTCCGCGGACAAGCCCTGAATTTGCCGCAGGGCCTTTACTTCCTCGACGAGGCCGGCGGCGAGCATCGCATCGAAACGCTGCTCGAGGCGGCGGTGTAACTCGTCTCGTTGCGTCGGCGCGAACGCCACTTGTAACACTTCGACCGCGTCGAGCACGGAGCTGCGCGCCGACTGCAATCGCGAGATCGGCTGCCCCGACAATTGATGCACTTCGAGAGCACGCTGAATGCGCTGCGCATCGTTGCAATGAATTCGGCCCGCGGCTTGGGGATCGACGCGGGCGAGTTCGCGATGCAATGCAGGCCAGCCAGCGGACGCAGCCCGCGCGTCGATTTCTGCCCGAACCCCGAGATCGGCTGCGGGCAAATCCGCAAGCCCAAACGAGAGCGCATGGAAGTACAGCATCGTTCCGCCGACAAACAAAGGTTGCCGGCCGCGCGCCCAGATGTCCTCCATGGCCTTCGCGGCATCAAGCACAAAATCCCCGGCCGAGTACGTCGCCGTCGGCTCACGGATGTCGATCAGATGATGCGGGATGTTGAGCCGCGTCTGCAAATCGGGCTTGGCCGTGCCGATATCCATGCCGCGGTAAACCATCGCCGAATCCACGCTGATAATCTCAAGTGGAAAATGCCGGACGATGTCGAGCGCCATCGCGGTCTTACCCGCGCCCGTCGGACCCATCAGCAGCACCGCCCTACGAGCGGACATCAGCGGCCGCGCATGAACAAGCGATCCAGATCCTGCAGCGACAGTCGCACCCAAGTGGGTCGGCCGTGATTGCACTGATCGGCCCGATCGGTGTGTTCCATTTCGCGCAGCAGCGCATTCATTTCCGGCAGCGTGAGTTGCCGCTGCGCGCGCACCGCCGCATGGCACGCAGCCGTCGCCAGCAAATGATTCAACACTTCCTCGACGTGGCGCGAGGCGTCCGTTTCGACCAGATCCGCGAGAACGTCGCGCACGATGCCGGCCGGATCACGATGCGCCAGCAAACACGGCACCGCGCGCAACGCCAGCTGATCGGGACCGAGGCGCGTGAGTGCGAAGCCCAACGCCGCAAATTCGGCCGCATGCCCTTCGGCCGACGCCGCTTGCGCCGGCGTGACCCTGAGCACCTCCGGCACCAACAAGTGCTGTTGTGCCGTATCGCCGGCGAGGAGTTTCTTCATCGCTTCATACAGCACCCGCTCGTGCGCGGCATGCATGTCGACGAGCACCATCCCTTGCGCCGTTTGCGCGAGGATGTACACGCCATGCAACTGCGCGATGGCGTAACCCAATGGCTCGCGGTCGATGGCCGGCTCCGCCACCGGCGAGATTCCGGCAGGCGAGATGCCCGCTGCCGAGATTCCCACCTCGACGAAATCTCGATACGCGTCGGCGCGGGCCTGCGGCCTCGCCTCGGGCAGAAAAAAACGCGCCTGCGCAGGTGTCGGTGTGTGTGTCTGTGAATTCGCGAACTGGGTGTTACCCGTCAGCCACTCGAGCGGCGCGCTGCCGGCCGATTCGCTGCTCGGCTTCGTGCCGGCAAGAGCCCGCTCCACCGAACGAAACAAGAACTCGTGAATGCGCCGCGAATCGCGAAAGCGTACTTCGAGTTTTTGCGGATGGGCATTGACGTCGACCATGCTCGGTTCGAGTTGCAGATACAACAAATAGGCCGGGAATCGGCCATTGAACAAAACGTCCTGATAGGCGAGCCGGGCGGCACCCGCCAGCACTTTGTCGCGCACGAAACGACCATTCAAGAAAGCGAACTGCAGATCGGATTGGCGGCGCGAGAAGGTCGGCAGCGCCAGCCAACCGCTCAGGTTGAGACTCTCGGTGTCGTGCCGAAATTCGATCACATGCGCCGCGAACTCCTCGCCGCACACCCGCGCGACCCGGGCAAGACGCGCCGCCGCCGAGTCGGCCACCGGCAGCGACCAGACGTTCTTACCATTGTGCGTCAGTGTGAAGGCGACGTCGAAGCGCGACAGCGCGAGACGCTCGAGCATGCGCACCGCATGCGTGAACTCGGTCGATTCGGTGCGCAGAAATTTTCGTCGCGCCGGCACATTGAAGAAGAGATCGCGCACGTCGACCGTCGTGCCGCGTGGGTGCGACGCGGGCGTGGGCGCCGCGCACTCACCGTGGCGGGCCTCCACGGCCCACGCATGATCGGTGCTCGCCGCTCGTGAGGTGAGTGACAGACGCGATACCGAGGCGATCGACGGCAGCGCCTCGCCGCGAAATCCAAGCGTCGCAAGTCGTTCGAGATCGTCGAGCGAGGTGATCTTGCTCGTGGCATGGCGGGCGAGCGCGACGCCGATCTCCAGCGGACCGATCCCAACGCCATCGTCGCGCACCCGGATGAGGCCGCATCCACCCCGCTCCAATTCCACGTCGATGCGGGTGGCCGCAGCATCCAGGGAATTTTCCACCAGCTCCTTGACGACGGAGGCTGGCCGTTCGATGACTTCGCCGGCGGCGATTTGATTGACCAGTTCATCGGCAAGGACTTTGATCGGCAACGGCAGACACCTCGCGGGACGGACTTTCCATTTTCGCACAGCGCCGGACCTTTCCAGCAGGTGCTCACGCCGTTCGTATCGGGAGGGGTGTCCTCACGCTTGACTCACGTCAGTCAAGACCGGGGGTGTGCGGGTTTTATTTCGTCGCGGACGCGGCGGCGAGCGCAGCCGCGGGCAGGGGCGCAGGCGCCAAGGTGGACGAGATCTCGCCGACGTCACCCGAGGTGGCGGGCGCGGCCACGGGCTCGGAGCCTGAAGGCACGGGTCGCGTTGGCGTGGGCGACGAGGCTCCGCCGACAATCTCGGCGATCCTTGTACCGGCGGGAGGATCATCATAGAAATAGGTCCGCAGCCCTTGATGAATGGCGGCGGCGAGCTTGGTCTGATGGGGCGTGCCCCGAAGCCGCAGCTCCTCCTGCGGATTCGAGATATAGGCGGTCTCGACCAACATCGACGGAATGTCGGGCGACTTCAGCACGACGAAGCGCGCCTGTTGGACTTCGGGCTTGCGGATCTCGCCGACGCGGATGAGTTGATGCAACACGTGCTCGGCCGCCGTCTCGCTGGCGCTCAAGGCTGCGGACTGCGACAAATCGAGCAGCACCGAGGCCAGCACATCGCCCTTGTCGTCGAGTGACACCCCGCCGATCAGGTCCGCGGCGTTCTCGCGCTCGGCCAACCACCGGGCCGCCTCGTCGGTCGCGCCGCGCTGGGAGAGAATGTAGACCGAGGAGCCGTCGACGCTGCGGTCGCGGACCGAGTCGGCATGGATCGAGACAAACAGATCCGCCTGTTTCGCCCGCGCCCGCACCATGCGATCGCGCAGTGGCACGAAGTAGTCGCCGTCGCGCGTGAGTACGGCGCGCATGCCCGGCTCCTCGTTGATCTGATGGGCGAGCAAGCGGGCGATCGCCAGCGTCACATCTTTCTCTTGGGTGCCGAATTTACCGATGGCACCGGGGTCGTCGCCGCCATGTCCGGCGTCGATGGCGATGATGAGGTTGCGAGCCTCCGGTCGTGCATGCTCGGCGCGCACGGCGAGCGGCGCGGCGGCCGCTCCGCTCAAGTCGACGATCAGCCGGCAGCGGGCCTGTTTGCACGGTTCGGCGATGAAACTCCTGGCGTGGATCGGGCGGGACAGATCGAGGACCAGGCGCAGCCCGCCGGCTGGACGGCGACCCACACGCACATCCTTGACCGCGCCGGCACCCTCGGGCGGCGCGTGGCCATGGGCGACAAAATGAGCATTGGCGATGTCGAGCACGATGCGGTCGGGGTTTTTCAGGATGGAAAGCGTGTGCGCCGTGCGGGCCGATAGCTCCATGGCGAGCCGGGTGCCCTGCGAACCTGCCGAGAGCCGCATGTCGCTGACCTCCACCGGATGCGTTGGCGCGGCCAGACCGGGTACGGACCCGGCCGCTGCAAGGAGCAAAGCCCACGCGAATACAGAGGAACGATGTGACATGGCGCGGTAAGTTACTACCCAATTCAATATTTTTTCAAGTTATATTAGAGACATAGGAAATGAATCTACTGTCATTTTCAAGAGCATCGAGTAACTTGAGACCGCGCTCGGAGCGGCCGCAGAGCAGCACTCGACGGACCTCCTCGTGGTAACTCAGCATGATGCCGAGATCGGCCTGGGGCAGGGCCGTGGCGCCCCGCTCGGGCCATTCCACCAACAACAGATGGTTGCCGGTGAGATAATCGCGCAAGCCCAACTCCTCGACGTCGACCGCTCCGCGTAGTCGATACAGGTCGACGTGCACACAGGCGAGATCGGGCAACTCATAGACCTCGACCAAGGTGTAGGTGGGACTGCGAATCGATCCGGTAACACCGAGAGTGCGCAGCAAACTGCGGACGCAGGTGGTCTTCCCCGTCCCTAGTTCGCCGTGCAGGTAGAGCACCCCAGCGCCACGGCCGGTAACAAGGTACGCGCGGGCCAAGGCCGCGCCGAGCGCCTCAGTGGCCGCGGCGTCGCCCAAGCTGAATTCGCTGCGCAAATCGGTCATGGAGTTAATCCCTGCGCTGACGTGGGCGTTATCCCGCATTATACGAGCCTTATGCAGTCCCTAAACGACGGCGCGTCGCGGTCTCCCGCCGACCTGGTCGCCGACATCAAGCGCTGGGGCAAGGAACTCGGCTTTGCCCGGGTGGGCATTGCGTCGATCGATCTGGCCGCCGATGAAGCGCATTTCCGTGACTGGTTGACGGCCGGCTTCGACGGTGAGCTCGACTACATGCGCAAGCACGGCAGCAAGCGCACGCGGCCGGCTGAATTGCTGCCCGGTACCGTCAGTGTCATCAGCGCGCGCCTCGATTATTGGCCGGGAGGCGCCGCTGACGCCGATGCCGTGCTCACCAACGGGGAACTCGCTTACATCTCACGCTTTGCGCTCGGCCGGGATTATCACAAGCTGATGCGCCGGCGGCTGCAACGGCTCGCCGAGCGGATCAGCGCAGGAGTCGGCGCGTTCGGCCATCGGGCCTTTGCCGACAGCGCACCGGTGCTCGAAAAGGCGCTCGCGCGCAATGCCGGACTGGGCTGGATCGGCAAGCACACCAATCTCATCGACCGCGACAACGGTTCGTATTTCTTCTTGGGTGAGATCTATGTGGATCTCGCCCTACCCGCCGATGAGGCGGCCACCGGCCATTGCGGCAGCTGTAATGCCTGCCTGCCGGCCTGCCCGACGGGCGCCATCGTCGCGCCCTATCGATTGGACGCCCGGCGCTGCATTTCCTACCTCACCATCGAGCTCAAGGGCTCGATCCCCATCGACCTGCGTCCCGCCATCGGCAATCGCATCTATGGTTGCGACGACTGTCAGTTGGTGTGTCCCTGGAACAAATTTGCCAAGGTGACGCGGGAGGCGGATTTTGCCATTCGACACGGCCTCGACCGCCCCCCTCTCACGACGCTGTTCGCCTGGAGCGAGGCGCAATTCCAGGACAGCACCCGCGGCAGTGCGATCGGGCGCATCGGCTACGTGAGATGGTTGCGCAATATCGCCGTCGCGCTCGGTAATGCACCGCGGTCCGAGCCTGTGATGGCGGCGCTGCACTCGCGCCAAGATCACCCGTCGGCACTGGTCCGCGAGCACGTCCTCTGGGCACTCGAGGCCCAGGCCGCCCGACTCGCCGACCGCGGGCTCAATGCCGCTGGATGAGCCGCAGCGGGTAA
>Ga0116230_10000140_pt1 | contig 56776 bp, 44 predicted proteins | sample S1TSphfallax_3_FD_88678 | JGI IMG/M metagenome (GOLD analysis project Ga0116230, IMG submission 88678) | Host-associated microbial communities from peat moss isolated from Minnesota, USA - S1T2_Fd - Sphagnum fallax MG | ecosystem: Host-associated > Plants > Peat moss > Unclassified | place...
GCTTCTGCGCCGACACGTTTTTTGCCAAGCGATACGGTCACCGCGCGGTCGTGCTGGAGACGGTAGCGGCGGTACCAGGCATGGTCGGAGCGACGTTTACGCACTTGAAATGTCTGCGCCGCATGAAGACCGACAGGGGCTGGATCCGCGCGCTCATGGAGGAGGCGGAGAATGAGCGGATGCATCTAATGACGTTCATCCACATCGCGCAGCCGACTCTGTTCGAGCGCCTTGTCATTATTGTGGTACAATGGTTTTTTTACGTCACGTTTTTTCTGCTCTACGCGGTGAGTCCGCGCACGGCACATCGTGTGGTGGGGTATTTCGAAGAAGAGGCCATCATAAGATACACGCTTTATCTTGAGGAACTGGATGATGGTCGCTCGCCGAATGTGGCGGCGCCAGACATCGCCATTAAATACTGGAAGCTGCCGGCCGATGCCAGTTTGCGCGATGTGATCCTTGTCGTGCGTGCGGATGAGGCGCATCACCGAGACGTCAATCACATGTTTTCTGACGACTTGGCCGGCCACCCCGAGGGTGGCGTGATCGGGGTATATCCCGAACATGCTGCGGAGATACTTAACCTCTCATAACCATCAGAGTGAAAAAAATGTTGAGATCAGAACAGTTGAGCACACTGATAACATGGTCCGCGCCATCGCCAAGCAGGCAGAAGCCGAACGTGACCGGCGTGCTGATGTGATCCACGCTGAAGCTGAACTTCAGGCGGCGCAAACGCTCACAAACGCTGCCAAACTTCTCTCATCAGTGCCGGCCGCGATGCAATTGCGGTATTTGCAGACGCTTACCGAAATAGGAGCTGAGCAAAACAGCACAGTCGTATTTCCGATGCCAATCGATATAATCAAGCTTTTTCTTGATTTACTTGGAAGAACCTCAAAGCCGGCTTTTGGAAATGGCTAGATCAAATCTGTAGCGGTACCCGAACCGACCCGGCTGTCACTTAATTAATTAATTAAAGGACGAAATTCATGCTGTGGAACGCATCTGTATTATCCGGCTTCACGGTTGAAGCAACCGATGGTGTCGTTGGCACAGTCCGCGATCTTCTCTTTGAAGATAAAAGCTGGAAGTTGCGTTGGCTTGTGGTTCATACCGGGCCCTGGCTGTTTGGACGCAAAGTTTTGCTGCCACTTTCAGCCCTTGGAAAGCCTGATGCAGCGGAACGGAAATTTACCCTTACGATTACTAAGAAGCAGGTCCAGGATAGCCCGGATGTGATGACCGACCTGCCGGTTTCACGGCATCTCGAAGCCCATGTGTATCATTATTATGACTGGAACCCGTATTGGCAAAGTGGCTTTTCGAGCATGGCCAATGCCGTCGGTACGCCAGTTTATATGCCACGTACGGATGATGTTGGTCCACGTTGGCAAGATGGCGGCACGGATGCTTTGCCAGATGACGGTGATCAACATCTGCGCAGCGTCAACGCAGTGATCGGTTACCATATGGAAGCACTCGATGGTGCGATCGGTCATGCGGAAGATTTTATAGTCGATGATTCTGACTGGTATATTCACTATATCACGGTGGATACGAAAAACTGGCTGCCCGGGCAACGCGTGGTGATATCTCCCGGCCTGATACGCGAAATAAACTGGATAAGTCGCTCAATTTATCTCAAGACTAGCATTGAGAAAATTAAAAATAGCCCTCCTTATAATTCTAATCTAACCGAAGATGGTGGCTTTAATAACAACTTCAGAAAATATTTTGGGCTGACGATGATGGATCATGATGATCTGCAGCATCTCAAAATCGGTCGCTAACTCAACCCACTTATAAGGACAAATCTTTGGAAAACCCTGACACCATCATTGCCGTTTACGAAGCTCATCCTGGCGCTGAAACCGCGATCAAGGAGCTTACATCGGCCGGCTTCACGATGCAGCAACTCAGCGTCATCGGCAAAGGCTACCATACTGAGGAAAACGTTATCGGCTTTTACAATACCGGTAATCGGGTCAGATTCTGGGGTGAGCGCGGTGCCTTTTGGGGTGGTCTGTGGGGCTTATTTTTCGGCGGTCTGTTCCTGAGCATTCCCGTCATTGGACATGTCGTCGTCCTTGGCTACCTCGCCTCCATGGTCATTTCAGGCGTCGAAACCGCTGTTGTTGTCGGTGGGATGAGCGCGATCGGCGCTGCCATTTACGGCCTCGGAATTCCAAAGAACAGTGTTATTCAATACGAAACTGAGTTGAAGGCCGATAAATTCCTACTCTTGGTTCATGGCACGCCAGAAGAAGCGATCCGTGCACGCGCCATACTTGGTACGACCAAACCAACACGTCTTGATGTGCATCAAGGAACCAAGCAAATTTCGGCACCGCATGGCGCCGTGCCGATAACGGCGTAAGGCCCATGTTGGCCATGCGTCTACCAGCGCTTCGGCAAAGGCTGGAATGTGTCGAACTGCCGGACCGTCAGCCTGGTCCTGGGCAAATCCGGATAAAAATCTCCGCTTGCGGCGTTTGCCGGACCGATTTGCATGTCGTTGATGGTGAATTGCCGCATCCGCAAGTGCCGATCATTCCCGGTCATGAAATCATCGGCCGGGTTGATCTGCTGGGCGAGGGTGTGACGGCGCTAAAAATTGGTGAGCGTGTTGGTGTTCCCTGGCTTGCTTTCACCTGCGGCATTTGTCCCTGTTGCAAAGCCGGACGAGAAAATCTCTGCGATAACCCGCTCTTCACCGGCTACACGCGTGATGGAGGTTTCGCGACGGCCACCATCGCCGATGCCCGCTACGCTTTCCTACTTGGGGAAGCCGGCGATGATGTCGCGATGGCGCCTTTGATGTGCGCCGGGCTGATCGGCTGGCGCTCGTTGGGCATGGCATGCCTTGGAAAGTCTCGCGGTGAATCAATCGGCCTTTATGGCTTCGGCGCTGCCGCGCACATCGTCGCTCAAATTGCTGTGTGGCAGGGATTAAAAGTATTTGCGTTCACCCGCTCTGGCGACATTGGTACGCAAAATTTTGCCCGCAGCCTTGGCGCAATCTGGGCCGGTGGCTCCGATGAGACGCCGCCGCAACCGCTCGATGCTGCCATCATATTTGCAACCGCTGGTGCGCTTGTCCCCATGGCCCTTAAGGCGGTCCGTAAAGGTGCGCGCGTCGTTTGCGCCGGTATCCATATGAGCGATATCCCAGCGATGCCCTACAGTCTCTTGTGGGAAGAACGCCAACTGGTCTCGGTTGCCAATCTTACTCGCGCTGACGGTATCGAATTTCTGTCTTTGGTGCCTAAAATCGGCATCATCACCCGCACCAATCCTTACCCGTTATTGAAAGCCAATGAGGCCCTGGCTGATCTGCGCGCCGGCAGATTCGATGGCGCTGCCGTTCTGGTGCCTTAACTATGCTGCACTTCCACGGTTAGATGCGAGAGAGTTTCAAAGCGTGCGAGCTTTGCACGGAAATAATCCGGCCCATTGCGCGACCATCCGCCAAAATATTCAAGAAGACCGCGCGTATAATGTTGTCCCGGCTGGCCGATGCAACGGCATGCGCATGTTCTTCGAAAGCCACATTATATGTGACCCCATTGATCATAACCGCGGCCTTAAATGTGAGCGGCTCACGAATTTCCTGCGTTGACTGTAAACAGAGGCGGCAAAGTATACCACTGAAGCGGCTGATTTGCGGCTATTATGGTGGTGTGAAACAGCACCGAAGTTGGACCCCTCCAAAAATCGATTTAACTCGTTGATACTAAATCATAAAAGCAATTTTCGTGAGGTCTCGATCGGCGCCGATTGGGACCCCTGCCAAACACCGATTGTTTTGTGTGAATCAATGAGTTGCGTTAGGTTTGGGCGGGGTCTCACTTCAGTGCCGATTTACAGTCAAGCCGGTTGTCGCTGATCTGCAAGATGCCTCACAAACCTCTGCAGCGCTCGCCGGATCCGGCCGGATGCCGTGTTCATCGCCACTTGGTCGCGGCAGACGACCGAGTCCGAAAATATTCGCGTCAATGCGGCGATGGTCCGCAGTTTGCTCGCGGCATTGCCAACGGTTATGGCGCGCACGCGGAGAAGCACCTCGCCGCGCTGCGGCTTTGGATCGGTTTCCTCACGCACGTGATCCTTAACGCCCACAACAGTCATCTCGTGATCCTGACGATTTGAACCAAATCATCACGTGAATGAGGCTGATTTCGGAAGCCCTTAAATCCGCAAGTTTTATTCCCAAGGAAATTATTGCGCAAAGTGGCGGCGACCGAGATCACCTTCGCTGACGCCGATAGCGGCTGATCAATGCATTGGTCGATGCGTCATGCGCAAGCTTCGGCTCGGCGCCGTGGCGAAGTTCAGGAATGATGTGGTTGGCGAGAGCTTTTCCAAGCTCGACACCCCATTGGTCGAAGCTGTCGATTGCCCAGATCGCGCCCTGTGTGAATACACTGTGCTCATACAGTGCCACCAGGCTGCCGAGCGTTCTCGGATCAAGCTTATCGGCGAGAATCATATTTGTGGGGCGGTTGCCCTCCATGACGCGAAACGGTGTCTGAAAATCTGGTGAATTCTCTGCCTGCAACTCCGCCTCCGTCTTGCCGAAGGCCAAAGCCTCCGCCTGTGCAAATAGGTTTGCCATCAGCATGTCATGCTGTTCGGCGTAGGGGCTTAGTTTTTGACAAAAGCCGATCATGTCGCAGGGTATTAATTTCGTGCCCTGGTGCAGAAGCTGATAGAACGAATGCTGGCCATCGGTGCCGGGTTCTCCCCATATGATTGGGCCGGTCTGATAGTCTACGGCGCGACCATCCAGATCGACATGCTTGCCGTTGCTCTCCATCTGCAATTGCTGGAGATAGGCCGGAAAGCGTGCGAGATGCGCGGCGTAAGGCATGATACCCAGGGTCTGGGCGCCGAAGAAGTTGTTGTACCAGACGCTGAGCAGCCCCAGCAGCATCGGCAGATTGCGCGCCGGCGGCGCGCTGCGAAAATGCTCGTCCATCTCATGAAAGCCAGCCAGCATCTCGCTGAAATTGTCTGGCCCCACGGCGATCATCGTGGATAGTCCGATCGCGCTATCCATCGAATAGCGGCCGCCGACCCAATCCCAGAAGCCAAAAATATTCGCAGGATCGATACCAAATTTCGTGGCGCCGCCTATATTGGTGGAGACCGCGGCAAAATGTTTCCCCACAGCGGCTTCCGAGCCAAGTTTTTGTACTAGCCAAGTCCGCGCCGTTGCCGCGTTGGTCATCGTCTCCAGGGTGGTGAAGGTTTTGGAGGAGATGATAAACAGCGTCTCTTCGGCGTTCAAATCAAGCGTAGCTTCATTGAAATCCGCGCCGTCAACATTGGCGACAAAGCGGTACCGCATCGACCGGTCACTATACGGCCGCAAGGCGCGGTAGGCCATTTCTGGCCCCAGATAGGATCCGCCGATGCCGATATTCACGATGTTACGGATGCGCTTTCCGGTATGGCCGGTAAACCCGCCATTACGCAGCCGTGTCGTGAATACGCCCATGGCATCGAGCACTTTGTGGACATCGGGTACGATGTCGGACCCGTCGAGTGTGATGCGCGTGCCGCGCGGCGCGCGCAAAGCAACATGCAGCACGGCACGGCGTTCCGTGGTGTTGATTATCTCGCCCGCGAACATTGCATCGCGCCGTTGGGTCACCTTGCGCGCTTCGGCAAGTTGCAGTAGCAGACACATAGTTTCATCAGTAACGCGGTTTTTGGAGTAGTCGAGAAACAGACCGGCACCCTCCACAGAGAAGCGCTCCGCACGATCCGGGTCGTCGGCGAATAATTTGCGCATGTGCACGTCTCTGATTTTTGCTTGATGTGCTGTCAGTGCCCGCCATGCGGGCAGGAGGTTAAGCGCCTTCACCGAAATTTTCCGTTCATGACAGGACCTTGCTCTTGGATTCAATCGCGGCCAGGAGTTCCTGCCATGATTTGACGAAGCTCTTTGCGCCATCGGACTGCAATTGGGCCGAGAGGGCAGTCAGGTCGATGCCAGCGTCGAGGTGCTTCGCAAGCATGGATTCCGCATCGCCCCCATCCCGGGATAGCGCGGTCGCGATGGTGCCATGATCCGCGAAGGCCAGTAGCGTGGCTTCGGGCATCGTATTGACCGTATTCGGCGCAGCGAGGCCATCGATATACAGCGCATCCGGCGCGGTCTTGTCCTTGGTGCCAGTGCTGGCGAATAATAGCCGTTGTGCGCGCGCGCCTAGATTTTCCAGGCGCTGAAACCGGTCGCTTTCCAGGATGTCGCGGTACGCTTTGTAAACCTGTTTGCTGACAGCAACGCCAAGGGTGTTGCGAAGTGAAGCGGGTACTTTGTCCGCCACCGCGACGTCCCACCGGCTAACGAAAATCGAGGCAACTGACCGCACATCGGCCGATAATCCGGCTTGCACGCGGCGCTCCAGTCCTTTCATATAAGCATCCGCCGCCGCCTTATATTGGTCGGTGGAGAATAATAGGGTGACGTTGATCGGGATGCCGGCGAAAATCGAATCTTCGATGGCGGGCAGACCCTCTTTCGTGCCGGGTATCTTGATGAAGAGATTCGGCTTATTGGCCTGCGCGTGCAGGGTCTTGGCTTGTTCAACCGTCGCCTTGGTGTCGTAAGCGAACACCGGCGAGACTTCTAATGAAACAAAACCATCGACGGTGCCGGTGCGCTCATAGACGGGCAGGAAAAGCTCGGCGGCGCGGCCAAGATCCTGGATCGCTAGCTTAAAGAACAACTCCTCTCCGACTACCCCGGCATCCAACTGCTTGCAGACTTCCTTGTCATACCAGGAGCTTTTTGAAATCGCATTATCAAAAATAGTGGGGTTTGAGGTCAGACCGGTGATCGATAATTCGTCGATATAACGCTTTAATGTTCCACTATCGAGCATATCTCGGGTAATATTGTCGAGCCAGAGGCTCTGGCCAAGATTTTGCAGCTTGCTGGGAGCATTCGATGCCATGTTGCGTCTCCTTTATCGTTTAACCAGGGCTGCGAGATCGTATTCCAGCAGCTCGCCGATATGGTCTATCGTGATGTCGGCCGGCGGAAATTCCGACAGGATTCTTTGGTCCGCCGCGTAGTGTCCCTGGCGCGGGAACACCGTTGTCACCCGGTCTCGCCAGACGTGCTTGATCGCGTCCAGGATGCGTAGTTTATCGTCGATCAGAACATAATGCGTGGCTGGGAAATGGGTCTCCACATCCGCCAATTCCAACTCCTTATGGACATAGATGAGCACGTTATCGCCGAATACCGGCCAGAGGCCGGATTTCTCGATTTTGCGAGGCTGGAATACCGCGTCCCCATCCGAGAGGATGGCGGTTATGCCCGACTTCTTTGCTGCTTTCACAACCTCGATGGCGTTTGGATAAAGGCGCTCCTGGAACGGATAGTCCACCAGCCAATTGGCGATGCGCAGCACCTTAGGATGGTGCATGGCCTCAAGCCGGTAACGCTCCAGCGCCCCAAGATAATCGGCATAGCCGAGTTCCGCGCGAAGCTGTTCGAAAATCACCCAGAAGCGATCACGAACCTCGGCGCCATAATTCGCCGCCAGATGTTTTCCCAGATCGGACTGAATCCGGTCATTGTCGAGCAGCGTGTTGTCGACGTCGAACAGAAAAACAGTGTCCATCATTTCAGTCATGGCGGCGCCTTCATTTCACAGGCGCTTTCTCGCCGGTCTGGGTCAGCTGCGGGTCGCGCCACGGCCCGTCGCCCCCAATCAACTGCATCGCCTCGCCAGGCCCCCAGCTTCCCGGCTCGTAAATGTAGAGCGGCGTCGCATCGTCCAGAATGTCCTCAACAATCCGCCACTGCGCGTCGACGATGTCTTCACGCCCGAACAAATCGCCTTTGCCACGCATCGCGTCTCCCAGTAGCCGCTGATAGGGCGGACGGTAGGCGGCTTCCTGTGCGGTGAGCATCAGTTCCATATCATTGCCGACCATGCGGTCGCCGCTCTGTTTCACCCGCAGGCCCATGCCAATCGCCGTGTCCGGGCTTAATCGGAACCGCATATGCGCCGAGCCGTTTGGCACCAGTTCGCCAAAGGTTTCGCGCGGTGGCCGGCGGAACTGCACCGAAACCTCGGTCGCGGTGACGGGCAGGTTTTTGCCGGTGCGGATGTAAATCGGCACCCCTTCCCAACGCCAGCTTTCGATGAACAGGCGCACGGCGATGAATGTCTCGACCGTGGAGCCTGGCCGCACGCCGTCGCTTTCGCGATAACCGCGATATTGTCCGCGCACGACATCGGCCGGTTCGATTGGACGAACTGCCTTCAGTAGGCTTGATTTCTGGTCGCGCATTGCTTCGCTTTCCTCGCCGGTTGGCGGGTCCATGACAACATGCGCTAGGATCTGCAGCAGATGGTTCTGCAGTACGTCACGGTTCGCACCGGTGGCGTCGTAGAAGCGGGCGCGGGTTTCCACACCGAAACCCTCGGCCATGGTAATCTGGATGCTGCGTACATGTTGCCGGTTCCAGATCGGCTCGAACATCGGATTGGCGAAGCGTGTATAAAGCAGGTTCTGCACCGGCTCCTTACCAAGGAAATGGTCGATCCGAAAAATGTTTTCTTCCGGAAAATTTTTCCGCAGCATGGCGTTGAGGTTTTTGGCGGTTGCCCGGTCATGGCCGAAGGGTTTCTCAATCACCAACCGCGCTTCCCGCGCCGTGCTGGATTTCGCGATACCATCAGCCACAACGCCGAACATGCTGGGCGGTACGGCTAAATAATTCAGCGGGCGCTTGGCGTCACCAAGTTCGCGGTGCAAATTCTCGAACGTCTCCTGGTCGGCATAATCACCGTCGACATAGCGCAGTAGTGACAGCAATTTATCCTGGGCTTTAGGGTCAACCGGGCCATGCTGCGCCAGGCTGTCTTTGGCACGTGCCTTGAGCTGATCGAGATTCCAGCCCGATTTGGCAACACCGACGATTGGCACGTTCAAGCCCTCGTCGCGTACCAGCCCCAGCAGCGAGGTAAAGATCTGCTTATAGGCCAGGTCGCCGGTGACACCGAAAATGACCAGCGCGTCCGAGCGTGCGGCCGACATCAACGCGTGTCCTTCGGTTTTTCGAGATGGCCGCCGAACTCGAAACGCAATGCGGAAAGCAGCCGATCGGCGTAATCATCCTCGCCGCGGGAACTGAAGCGGGAAAATAACGCTGCCGAAATGACCAGCGCCGGCACGCTTTCGTCGATCGCGGCCTGCAAGGTCCAGCGGCCCTCGCCGGAATCCGAAACGCGGCCGTCAAAATCTTTCAGATCGGGACTTTTGCGCAATGCGCTTGCCGTAAGATCCAACAACCATGACGCAACGACGCTGCCGCGGCGCCAGACTTCCGCAACCTGTGCAACATCAATGTTGTATTTGTAGTGTTCGGGATTCCGCAACGGTGTGGTTTCCGCATCCGCGGCCTCGGTTTTCAACCCGATATTGGCATGTTTGATAATGTTCAGCCCTTCGGCATAGGCCGCCATCAGCCCGTACTCGATGCCGTTATGCACCATCTTCACAAAATGCCCGGCGCCGTTCGGTCCGCAATGGAGGTAACCCTGTTCGGCGGCACTTGGGTCGCCTTCCGCACCGGGGGTGCGTGGCGCTTCCCCGAGTCCCGGCGCCAGCGAAAGGAAAATCGGATCGAGAAGCTTTACCACCTCCGGCTCGCCGCCGATCATATGGCAATAGCCGCGCTCCAAACCCCACACACCGCCGCTGACGCCGACATCGACATAGTGGATACCCTTGGCCTTGAGTTCCTGTGCGCGGCGGATGTCGTCGTGATAATAGGAGTTGCCGCCATCCACGACGATGTCACCGGCCTCCAGCAATGGCACCAGCGATACCAGCACCGCATCGACCGCACCCGCCGGCACCATCAGCCAGACCGCCCGGGGTTTGCTGAGCAGTTTGACGAAGTCGGGAAGGCTGGTGGTGCCTTTGATGCCGTTTTTGGCCTGGGCATCCACCGCCGCCTGATGCGTGTCGTACACTAGGCATTCATGGCCTGCCTTGCTCAGCCGGGTCACCATATTGCCGCCCATCCGGCCGAGGCCGATCATTCCTAGCTGCATCGTATCGCTCCTTGAACCAGGCTCCCAAGGAAGCTGGTTTGGTTGAGATCCATCATGTGGCGGCGAGCGTTTGCTTTGCCGCTGCCACGACGCGCTCGACGGTGAAACCGAAATGCTCGGCCGCAACCGCGATCGGCGCCGACAGGCCGAAGCTGCGCATGCCGAGCACGATGCCCGACTTGCCCGCATAGCGATCCCAGCCGAGTGGCGAGGCTTCCTCCACCGTCACCCTCGCGGTAATCGCCGGCGGCAACACACTGTCGCGATAGGCCTCGTCCTGGTCCTCGAAGAGTTCCCATGAGGGCATCGAGACCACGCGCGCCGCGATGCCCTCGCCGAGGAGTTTTTCACGTGCCGCCATGCACAGCGCGACTTCGCTGCCGGTGCCGATCAGAATGACGGATGGCTTGCCATCGGTGGGGTCAGCCAGGACATAAGCGCCTTTCGCGAGCAGCACGGCGGCGGCGAATTCGCCGCGATCGACCGTCGGCAAGGGCTGGCGCGAGCAGACGATGGCCGCCGGTCGGTTTTTCAGCTGCATCGCCACCCGCCAGGCTTCGGTCACCTCGTTGGCGTCGGCCGGGCGGATCACCACCATGCCAGGGATCGCGCGCAACGACAGCAATTGTTCGACCGGCTGGTGCGTCGGTCCATCCTCGCCGACGCCGATTGAATCATGTGTCCAGATATGGATGACCGGCAGTTCCATGATGGCGGATAGCCGGATGGCGCCGCGCGCATAATCGGTGAAAATCAGGAAGCCGGAGCCGTAGGCGCGCAAACCGGACAAGGCCATGCCGTTGACCGCCGCGACCATGGCGTGTTCGCGAATCCCAAAATGCAAATTGCGGCCATGATAATCACCGACCGGACCGGGTGCTTCGAAACTGCCGGCACCCTCGAAGGTCAGGTTGGTTTTGGTGCTGGGTGCGAGGTCCGCGGCACCGCCGAGCATCCAGGGGATTCGCTGTGCGAGCGCGTTGAGGACCTTGCCCGAGGAGTCCCGCGTCGCCATGCCCTTCGCATCGGGCGAGAAGCTTGGCAGGGTCGAATCCCACCCTTCGGGCAATGTGCCGGCCGCAATCGCGTCGACCTGTTTGGCAAGCTCGGGATAGACCGCACGGTAGCTGGCATGCAGCCGGTCCCATTGCGCATGAGAAGCGGCACCTCGCGCGCCGATCCCGGCGGCGAAGTGTTTCGGCACTTCCTCCGGCACGACGAAGCTTTGGTCCGGCGGAAAGCCGAAAAATTCCTTGGTCAGTTTGAGTTCGGCTTCGCCCAGCGGTTCACCGTGCGCCTTCGGGCTGCCCTGCAGGTTTGGCGCGCCGTAGCCGATCTGGCTGTGCACCAGGATCAGAGTCGGCCGGTCGGTGTTTTTCATGAAAAACTGGTAGGCCCGGTCGAGCAGCGTCAGGTCGTTGGCATCAGCAACGGTGGTCACGTTCCAGCCATAAGCCAGGAAGCGCGCTGCAACATCCTCGGAATAGGCGATGTTGGTGTGGCCTTCGATGGTCACGGTGTTGCTGTCGTAAATCCAGCACAGGTTGGATAGCCGCAAATGTGCTGCAAGTGACGCTGCCTCGCTGGCGATGCCCTCCATCATGTCGCCGTCGCCGCAGAGCGCATAGACATTGTAGTCGAATAGCGTGAAGTCGGGCCGGTTATAGGTGGCGGCCAGAAATTTGCTGGCAATCGCCATGCCGACGCTATCTGCCAGCCCCTGGCCGAGCGGCCCGGTGGTCGCTTCAACGCCGGAGGTCATGCGATATTCAGGATGGCCCGGACAGCGGCTGCCTGCTTGGCGGAAATGCTTGATGTCGTCCAGCGTCACCGCGGGGCGATCGGCCCCGTCATAGACCTCGGGACTGCCTTTGACGCCAGCCAAATGCAGCAAAGCGTAAAGAAGCATCGAGGCATGCCCGACCGATAGTACGAAGCGGTCGCGGTTCATCCATTCCGGCGCAGCCGGGTCGTAGCGCAGATAACGCTGCCACAGCGCATAGGCCGTCGGCGCTGCGCCCATTGGCGTTCCCGGATGCCCGGAATTGGCCTTCTGCACGGCATCGGCCGCAAGCAGGCGCATGGTGTTGATCGCCAGTTGGTCCAGATCGATCGCGCTGGATATCGGGATTCCTGTTTTCCCAGCAATGGTCGCTGGGTTAATTCCTGCCAATTGGCTCATTTTTGTATTTTCTCCAGCCCATATATGGCCGCCCCGAGTAGGGCGGCATTGACAATGATGACATGCACCGGCACCGCGCCGAGCAGCTCGGCGAAGCGGCCTTTGGCGGTGAAAGCCCGCATGAAGGCACCATCCTGGAGCTGTTTCACGATCCGCGGCGGCATACCGCCGCCGAGATACACTCCACCGGTCGCCACAACTTTCAGCGCAAGATTGCCCGCCTCTGCACCCCAAACATCAATCAGAATGCGCAATGTGCCGGCCGCCAGCTTGTTGTTTTCCGGGTCGTTGAGGCCCGCCTCGATGATCAGCGGCGTGCGGTCCTCCACGGCCTGTAGGCTGGCGGCGAAGGCTGCGTTTTCCAGTGAGGGGTCGCGCGAGCGTAAATAATCATAGACATTCGGCAGGCCGGAGCCGGCGCAGACACGTTCATAGGCCGCATGGTGAAACCGCTCGCTCAGAAATGCCCAGAGCCCGGCCTGGAGCGGGTTGGTCGGCGCGAAATCCGCGTGGCCGCCTTCCGAAGGACAGGCGATATAGGCCCCGGCATTCCAGATCAAAAACGCCTCACCGAGGCCGGTGCCGGGCGCCAGTACCGCGAGTGCTGCATGCTCCACGGCCTTTCCGGCGTTGATCGTCACCGTCTCGTCCCGCTGCAGATGTGGCACCGCATGGGCCACCGCCTGCAGATCATTCAGCAAGCTGACGGTCGTCAAATTCATGCTGCGGCAAAGCGCGGCTTCTTCTAACTCCCAGGGCAAGTTTGTTAAGTGCGCGCGGCCACCGATCACCGGCCCTGGAACGCCGAAGCAAGCCGAAGTTGCCCGTCCGCCGGCTTTGGTTAGGAAAGCCTGCACAATTGGCTCGAGTCCCCGGTAGTCACCGCTGTGGAACTCCTGCTCCGCGAAGAATTGCCGCGCTCCGGTCTGTTCCGATACGAGTGCCAGACGTGTCGTAGTACCGCCGATATCGCCTGCGATCAGCATCCTAAGGCTGCCCGGAGGGCGTCAATGTCCTCTTCTGGGAAAATTTTTATTGTTGAATAACTGTCAAGGAACTTGTCATGGCTAGCTGTCAGTCCCGGCAGCGCCTGCAGCTTGATTTTCATTCGTGGCGACCCTTCCTCATTATCGGTTGCACATCTCATGATGATCTGTGGTAGGTTCGACTGAGCGGATATTGTATGTTGGCGCTTAATCATCAAGTCGAACAGCAAAACCCGTCTCGCGTGCGCGCAAGGGCCGAATGCGCTCTCAAAACTTCGCTAGCCGCCGTCGCGCGGCATCGGTGAATATTTAAGTGTTAGATTAAGCCATATCCTGAAAAAGTAACACCTTCGGAAACTACCAATCGGCTAAATATGGACGGCACACTGTGGATGGGTGTTAGCTTAATGCATGTAGATAGCGCGAACGATGCTGCGTAGATTCCGAGTCTGGTGTTCTCTCTGGCAACTAGATAATAGCCAGCTCTCGAAGAGCTCTATAGACTGATGGCCGGGGCCCGTTCGTTGAAGCCTACTTATGCTTCCCGCTCAATAAGCAAGAATGGGATGTCGAGATGAAAGCTGTTTCTGCTATTGTAGCGTTGGATTACTTTCCGGAAGGGTACCGGTTGCCCGTTCGCAAGCCAATTAAGACCACTCAGATTCCGAACTAAAAAAGTAGAATTCGAAGAGGGTGTAAATCGGCGCTTATGCTATCGAGAGCGGAGTGGATTAATTGAGTAATGACCAACACGAGCTGAGAAAAAAGATCATTGTCGCGCCGTCGATACTTTCAGCGGATTTTACGCGGCTTGCCGAAGAGGTTCGCACCGTCGGCGCCGCAGGTGCTGACTGGATTCATATTGACATAATGGATGGACGATTTGTGCCGAACATCACGTTTGGTCCTGTCGTGGTTGCAGCACTCCGACGCTGCACAGCCAAGCCGCTCAACGTGCATCTGATGATCGTCGAACCGGAGCGATATCTCACAGCGTTTGCGGAGGCGGGCGCAGATCATCTTCTGGTTCAAGCTGAACCATCTTCTACCATCCATCTGCACCGCGTGCTCTCGCAGATACATGAGCTTGGTAAGAAGGCGGGGGTGGTACTCGATCCAGCGAGCCCTATAGATCTAATAGAGTACGTGCTGCATCTATGTGAGATCGTTCTCATTATGACTGTCAATCCCGGCTTCTCTGGCCAAAAATTCCTACCGGAAATGCTTCCAAAAATCCGCCGAGTTCGAGAGTTGTGCGACAAACGCGGTATCAATCCGATCATTGAGGTCGATGGTGGAGAAAACCCGGATACGGCTGCGCAGGCGATCGAAGCGGGTGCAAATGCCATTGTCGCGGGATCTGCGATTTTTGGATCGCATGATTATGCCGCGGCAATCACCGCTATCCGAAATCATCCGGCGACTGGGAAGGGGCCCTTACGATGAACCTGGTCGCAGAGAAGCCGATGATCCTAGCAGACCCAGAAGCGCTGTCCGCGTGGGTCGCGGGTTGGATACTCCACTTGGTGACCGCCAAAGAAGGCATATTCGCCATCTGTCTGTCCGGCGGCTCAACCCCGCGGCGACTTTATGAGCATCTGGCTGCGCCCCCATTCCGCGATACCTTCCCTTGGTCTCGAACGCACCTGTTTTGGGGAGACGAGCGTTTCGTACCGCATGATGATTTATCGAGTAACTACCGCATGGTGCGACAAGCGCTCCTGGCGCTGATTCCGATCGCGGAGAAAAACATCCATCTCATCCCTACAGAGGGAATAAACATTGAGGCCGCAGCTTCTGTTTACGAGCGGGAACTCAAATCTTTCTACGGGGCGACCCACCCTGACCCGGCGCGGCCGATCTTCGACATCACCCTTTTGGGGGTGGGGCTGGATGGACATACGGCCTCGTTATTTCCGGGCTCGCCGGTACTTGCTGAACGAGATCGCTGGGTTGCCGCAGTCGTTGGTCCGAAGCTTGATGCGCGCATTACACTGACGTACCCGGCACTCGAGAGCAGTCGGCATGTGGCTTTTCTGATCGAAGGAAAAGATAAACGGGCGATTTTTGATCGAATTCGAAAAGGCGACCGCGATCTTCCGGCAGCCCGTCTATCGCCGGCAGGCGTGCTTCACGTTTTCGCAGACTTGGCGGCGGTAGGAGAGTGCGGCACGTGATGTTTCAGTTGTTAAATCGTGCAGGATCAAGAGACGCATCGAGCGGATATTTCATGAAGAATGACCTGCTGCTGAAGCTGAGCCTGGGAATGGCCGTTCAAACAACGTCGAGACAACAGCGATGAGCGAGCAGTCGCGAACCAGTCCAGCCCGGGAAAACCGTCTAGGCCAAGGGATCGATGGATTCCAGTCCATGGCCGAACTCGCCCTCGATCTCTCTTCGTCGTGGAATCACGCCACTGACCGTGTGTGGCGCGAACTTGACCCGGTCCTTTGGGAACTCACGCGAAATCCTTGGGTCGTTATCCAGACTGTTTCTCGGGGAAAATTACGACACGTTTTAGGCGACCCTGTATTCCGGAAAACTGTGGACGATCTGGTACGAGCGAAGCGCAATTCCGCTCAAACCCCTGCCTGGTTTCAGCAAAACTATCCGAAGGCCGCACTGAACTGTGTCGCTTATTTCAGTATGGAGTTTATGTTGAGTGAGGCATTGCCGATCTATTCCGGCGGGCTCGGCAACGTGGCAGGCGATCAGTTGAAGGCAGCAAATGATCTGGGCGTGCCGGTAGTCGGCATTGGCCTTCTCTATCAGCAAGGCTACTTTCGTCAAGTAATCGACAAGGAGGGAGCTCAGCAGGCTCTTTTCCCCTATAATGATCCCGGACAACTGCCGGTGACACCGCTGCGACACGCGAACGGGGAATGGCTAAGGCTGGAGATCGCCCTGCCTGGTTATTCTGTTTGGCTTCGTGCCTGGCAGGTCCGGGTCGGTCGCGTGATGCTGTACCTGTTGGACAGTAATGATGCAGCGAACTTTCCCGTCCATCGCGGCATTACCAGCCAGCTATATGGCGGCGGGGTAGAGCTGCGTCTAAAGCAGGAGTTGGTACTCGGTATCGGCGGTTGGCGATTGCTTGAGGCGCTCGGAATTCAGCCTGAGGTTTGCCATCTGAACGAGGGGCATGCGGCCTTTGCCGTCCTGGAACGCGCGCATAGTTTCATGCAAGCGTCCGGGCAACCTTTCGAGGTCGCGCTCGCCGTTACACGCGTAGGCAACATCTTTACGTCGCATACAGCAGTCGCCGCGGGCTTTGACCGCTTCAGTCCCGAGCTTATCGGACAATATCTTCGCCATTATGCGGAGCAGAAGCTAGACATCCCGCTCGAAGATCTACTCGCTTTAGGTCGCCGAAATCCTGCGGATGCGTCGGAGAGTTTCAACATGGCATATCTCGCAGTGCGCGGCAGCGGAGCCGTCAATGGTGTCAGTCAATTGCACGGGCAAGTGAGCCGGCAACTTTTTCAACCGCTTTTTCCGCGCTGGCCGCAAGACGAGGTTCCGATCGGACATGTCACCAATGGCGTTCACATACGAAGTTGGGATTCCGCAGGTGCCGACGCGCTTTGGACGGAGGCTTGTGGACACGACTGTTGGTTGGGAACAACGGAAACTTTGGGGAAAGACATCCGTGCTATTTCCGACGCAACGCTCTGGAAATTTCGCACGGCAGCCAGAGCAGCGCTTGTCGAATATGCTCGAGCGCGACTATCCAGGCAACTATCAGTGTCGGGTGCGTCACCCGAGGCGGTTGCAGACGCAAAGCATCTGTTTGACCCTAAAGTTTTGACATTGGGATTTGCCCGTCGCTTCGCGACTTACAAAAGACCGGATTTACTACTTCACGATCAGGCCCGCCTATTACAGATTTTGTCTAATCCGCACCGGCCGGTACAACTCATCATTGCTGGAAAAGCGCATCCCGAAGACAAGCCAGGCCAAGCCTTGGTTCAGGAATGGGTTCAATTCATCCGGCGGCCTGAGGTGCGCCCGCACGTTATCTTCTTGAGTGATTATGACATGCTTTTGACAGAACAGTTGGTCCAAGGAGTTGATGTCTGGCTCAACACCCCGCGACGGCCATGGGAAGCATGTGGAACCAGCGGCATGAAGGTGCTCGTCAATGGCGGAATTAATCTATCCGAACTAGATGGCTGGTGGGCCGAGGCTTTTTCGGCGGAAGTGGGTTGGGCGTTGGGCGATGGCCGCGAGCATGGCGAAGATTCCGCCTGGGACGCCTCTGAGGCCGAAGCCCTTTACGACATTCTGGAGCACGAAATTATCCCAGAATTCTATACCCGAGACGTCTCAGATATTCCGATTGCGTGGGTATCCCGAATGAGAGAAAGCATGGCTCGACTGACACCGCAGTTTTCCACCAACCGATCGGAACGGGAATACACGCAGCGATACTACCTGCCAGCCGCTAACGCTTATCGCCTGCGGGCGGTAAATCATGGGGCGGCCGGAAAGCAGCTGATCGATTGGCGGAACAGTATAGAACAGAATTGGGATACGCTGCGTTTCGGAGACATAAAATGCGAAACGAACGGGGACATGCACATGCTTGAAATTCAGGTATACCTCGGCGAGCTCGATCCGAACGCCGTTCAAGTAGAACTCTATGCAGACAAAGCGGGCGGCGCTTGTCTAAGGCACACAATGGAGCGAATCCTTTCGGTACACGGCGAGGCTGGTAATTATGTCTATCGAGCAGCGGTATCCGCGCTCCGGCCTGCGCAGGACTATACCGCTAGAATTATGCCATACGCCGACAGTGTAGCAACGCCATTGGAAGAGGCGAGAATCATTTGGCAACGATGATCCGATCGCGCTCTAGCCCGCCATCACCTTTTTGCGGCCAAGTTTGGAACTGGCTGCAATCCCGAACTGCTCAGTAAGGTAGAACGATATGCGACCTTTGATCGCGGGTAACTGGAAAATGAATGGGCTGGTGAGGCAATTGGGCGAGATCGAAGAGATTGCCAGATCTATAACGCTTACGCCCGTTTTAGCGGAAATTCTGCTCTGTTTACCGGCGACGTTAATTGCGCGAGCGGCGCATCTGGCGGCCGGACACATCTCTATCGGTGGAGAGAATTGCCACTCGGAGATCGCCGGCGCGTTTACGGGTGATATTAGCGCGGAGATGCTAAAGGATGCCGGTGCTTCGGCGGTTATCGTCGGACATTCGGAGCGTCGCCGACACCATTGCGAGACGGATGCGGGCGTCGCGGCCAAGGCAACCGCCGCTTATCACGCGGGACTTCTGGCGATCATTTGCATCGGCGAGACCAAATCGCAGCGGGCGGATGGTGAAGCTCAAAATGTGTGCGGGAGGCAGATCGCCGGAAGCGTGCCCAAGGGGATGACAGCATCCACGATGGCAATCGGCTATGAGCCGCTGTGGGCAATTGGAACCGGCAAAGTGCCTTCCTTAGAAGAAATCGCGGAAATGCATAGCTATATTCGTCAATGCCTAACAGCCCAACTAGGGGCCAGTGGCCAAACCGTGCGTATCCTTTATGGCGGCTCGGTCAAGCCGTCCAATGCGCGGGAGATTTTGGCGCTCCCTGACGTCGGGGGGGCGTTGGTGGGTGGCGCGAGCCTCAAAGCAAAGGACTTTGAAGCAATTATTCGCGCCACGCCGATAAAACATTGAGCGTGTCCAGGCTGGACCAGCTTATCGCCTTGTTCACTTATCTGTCTTCGGGATGTGTGTAGGTTGCCAAGGACCGGACGTCCGCCGATTCTAATGCTTGCCGCGGGAAATCGATTGGTCGTGCTTATGTTAATGTAGTCTTTAAACGTAGGCGACCTGCGTCAGCGATATTGGCAAGCGAATAGTGATTTTAAATATCAAGGAGAAGTGTGATGCGGATCGGGATCGCGGCAGACCATGGCGGCTTCATGCTGAAAGGTGAAGTCGCAGAGTTCCTACGGAGCAAGGGATACGAGGTCGAGGATTTCGGCGCATTCCAGATGGAATCGACGGACGACTACCCAGACTTCGTTATACCTTTAGCTCGAGCGATTGCGTTGGGGACCGTTGAGCGGGGCGTGGCCCTTTGTGGAAGTGGTGTTGGAGCATCCGTCGCCGCAAACAAGGTCCCAGGCGTCCGTGCCGGCTTGATCCACGATTCATTCTCTGCGCATCAAGGGGTTGAGGATGATGATATGAATATGCTTTGTCTGGGAGCCAGGGTCATCGGGCCTTCCCTCGCCCTTGAACTTATCGATACTTTTTTGACCGCGAATTTCAGCGGTGCTGTTCGCCATAAGCGGCGGCTGGCAAAACTGAACGCGCTCGAGATAGAACATATCTAACCATCTGCCACGTTTCTGTAGCAAAATGCCACCGCCGCAAGCGGCTTCACTTTTCCACCCAGTTAATTCCAAAATATTTGAGGAATTGCTCGTCATGGGCGCCATCCGCCGTGCGAGTGGATTCGTAGATAGGACTATCTTTTACCGTCCGACGATTGACGTTGAGATGAAATGTCTTCGTTTCCCAGTCAATCTCTCGCATTGCCCGCGGGGAAATCAAAACCTTTTCACCAGGCAACCAGTTTTTGGTGTCGACAATAATGTAGCGGATGGTCCAGTTGTCATCCTGCACCAGGAAGTCGTCGATATGTCCGATACTACCGTCAATAGCATGTATGTTATAACGCGTGACAACTGCAATGCTACGAAGATTCGGATCCCCAACGGCTATCCGTTGAGTGATGATGCGTTCCATAGCATTCAAAATATCTCCTTGCGTAATCGCCTGGCAGAAAAAGGGTTCCAGCGCGGCGCCGTCCCGCGTCATTGACTCGGCAGATGGTTTGGGCTGGCGTTCCAAAGGGATATCGTCCGCACGTTCGGATGGCTCGGGTTATTGCCGAGAATGCTCAACGACGCCGACCCGAGCAGCAGATGTTGTCCTTCGATCACCGGCAGGTCAATCCATCGCGCCGCTAGGACGGCTCCGAATTGGCCGTGCGAGAAAAGCGCGACATTGCCCGTCATCGCTAGAAGCCGCGCGATCAGGAGATCGGCGCGCTCCGAAATGGCAGCGGGAGTTTCACCGTTTGGACAACCGTCGCGGAACACCATCCAGCCCGGCCGTTCTTCACGAATTTCGTCGGATCGGCGTCCTTCGTAATCGCCATAATCCCACTCGGACAGCGCCGGCTCAATTTCGGCCTCCGCCGCGCCTAATCCTGCTAGAGTACAAGTGGTCCGTGCACGCTGCCGCGGGCTAGCGAGCACGAAGGTGAACGGAATTTGTTGCAGCCAGGGTCGTAGCGCGCGGGCTTCATCTTCGCCTTGCGCAGTCAAAGGAATGTCAGTGTTGCCGGTATGTTGGCCGGAGCGCGACCATTCGGTTTCGCCGTGTCGAATGAAATAGAGTTGCGGGCCGCTCGGGATGGCGCTCACGCGACTTCCATCGCTGCGCTATATTCGCCACGCCGCGCCGCGCGGTTGCAGTCGGCGCGATGGTAGAGCGCCTTTTGCGCCGCGACGATATTCGTCTCCTCACCGTGCCAGATCTGCAATGCTGGAAGTTGAATGGCGCGTGCGAAGGAAAACGCGAGCGCCCAAGGCAACCTCGAACGAAACGGGCTGGAACTCGCATTCATGGCGTTCAAACGGGCGGAGGCAAGTTCGCCGGATTGACCCCCTGATAGAAAGGCGATCCCTGGGACGGCCGCGGGCACCGTGCGCAAAAGGCAGGTTATTGTCGCCTCGGCGATTACTTCAACGGAGTTCTGTTTGGCGCATTGAAGACCAGGGAGTACCATGTTTGGCTTCAGGATCAGACCTTCCAAGATCACCCCTTGGACATATAATTGCTCGAAAACGCTGTGCAGTACGCTTTGCGTTGTCTCCTGGCAGAGCTGCAGCGCATGTTCACCGTCCATGAGCACTTCCGGCTCCACGACAGGGACAATTCCAGCCTCCTGGCACAACGCGGCGTAGCGGGCGAGGGCATGCGCGTTGGCCTCGATGCAGGCGCGGCTGGGAATTCCATCACCTATCGCAATCACGGCCCGCCATTTGGCAAAACGCGCGCCTAACTGAAAATACGCATGCAGACGGTCACTTAGCCCGTCCAGCCCCTCGGTTATTTTCTCTCCTGGGTGAGTCGCCATATCCTTGGCGCCGAGATCAACCTTTATACCGGCTATGATGCCAGCATCGGCGAGAACCTTGACGAAGGGTTTACCCTCGTCTGTCCGCTGCCGAATGGTCTCGTCGTAGAGGATTGCGCCGTTGATGCATTCACCGAGGCCGGGGGTGGTCACAATCAACTCGCGATAGCTTCGCCGCGCCTCCTCGGTTTGCGGGATCCCCGCCGCGGCAAATCGTTTGTTGCAGGTCGGCGTGCTTTCATCCATTGCCAGCAGGCCTTTATCGCCGGCTATGAGCGCCTTAGCGGTGTCCATTAGCGCTTGGATGTTCACGCGGGATTGCCCCATTTCCAGTTTCGAATCTCGGGCAGATCTTCGCCGTGCAGGTCGATATAGTGTTTATGTTCGATGAGCTTGTCCGCCATCAGCTGCTTCAGGTAGGTTCCTCTGCTACCCAGGTTCGGCACATGATCGACGACGTCGCGGACCAGATGAAAACGGTCCAGATCATTCTGCACGCGCATGTCGAATGCGGTCGTGATGGTGCCCTCTTCCTTGTAGCCCCGAACATGCAGGTTACGATTGGCCCTTCGGTAGGTCAGCCCGTGCACCAATGAGGGATAGCCATGGAAACCAAAAATGATCGGCTTGTCTATCGTGAAAAGCGAATCGTAATCGGTTTCGCTAAGCCCATGTGGGTGCTCGCTACAGGGTTGTAAACGCATCAGATCGACGATGTTGATCACCCTTATTTTGAGCTCAGGCAGGTGTTCACGCAGGATGGAAACGGCAGCGAGAATTTCCAGCGTCGGCGTGTCGCCGCAGCATGCCATTACAACATCTGGATCGGTATCTTGGTCATTGCTCGCCCATTGCCAGATACCCAGCCCTTCCGTGCAATGCGTCACCGCCGCCTCGATCGTCAGCCATTGTGGCAAAGCATGTTTGCCGGCCACGACCACATTTACATAATGCCGGCTCCGCAGGCAGTGATCGAAAACCGAGAGCAAGCAATTTGCGTCGGGTGGCAAATACACCCGCACGATGTCGGCCTTCTTGTTGATGACGTGGTCGAGGAACCCGGGATCCTGGTGGGTGAAACCATTATGATCCTGCTGCCAGACATGCGAGGCGAGCAGGTAATTCAGCGACGCGATTTTACGGCGCCATGGAAGTTCAAGGGTAACTTTGAGCCATTTGGCATGCTGGCTGAACATCGAGTCAACGATGCGAATGAAGGCTTCGTAGCTGTTGAAAAGCCCGTGCCGTCCGGTCAGCAGATATCCTTCGAGCCATCCTTCGCATTGATGCTCACTGAGCATAGAATCTAGCACGCGGCCGTCCGGCGCCAGGAATTCGTCATTCTGTTCTTCCCGCGCTTCCCACTGGCGGGAGGTCACCTCAAAGACCGCGCCGAGAAGATTCGAGAGCGTCTCGTCAGGACCAAAGATCCGGAAATTCCGTTTTGAGTCGTTTAACGTTGCCACGTCCCGGAGAAACTCGCCCAATACAAGCGTATCCTGGGCGGTAACGGCGCCAGGCGCTGGCACGGTAACCGCATGAACCCGAAAATCGGGCATGCGCAAGTCACGTAGCAAAAGCCCACCATTGGCGTGCGGATTGGCGCCCATGCGCCGGTCGCCCTTCGGCGCCAATTCCGCCAATTCCGGCATCAGACGCCCGTTCTGATCGAAGAGTTCCTCCGGCCGATAACTTTGCATCCAGCTTTCGAGTTGTTCGACGTGATCGGGATGTGCTTCATTCACCAGCAGCGGCACCTGATGCGCACGAAACGTACCTTCGACCTGTAAGCCGTCGACGATTTTGGGCCCAGTCCAGCCCTTCGGCGATCTGAGAATGATCATCGGCCAGCGTGGGCGAGCGGCAATCTTTTCGTTCCGGGCGTTCTTATGGATATGCCGGATTTCCTCGATAACCCTTTCCGTTGTCTGAGCCATAAGTTGATGCATCGTTTCCGGGTCATCACCTTCGACAAAATAGGGTGTCCAACCGCAGCCCCTATAAAACTGCTCTAACTCGTCATGTTCGATGCGAGCCAGAAGCGTAGGGTTGCTTATTTTGTAGCCATTCAGATGCAGGATCGGCAACACAACGCCGTCCGTTACTGGGCTGAGAAATTTGTTCGAATGCCAAGCGGTTGCCAAAGGCCCAGTTTCCGCTTCACCGTCGCCGACAACGCAGGCGACGATCAGATCGGGATTGTCAAACACGGCACCGAAGGCATGGCTCAGCGAATATCCAAGTTCACCGCCCTCGTGAATCGATCCGGGGGTCGTTGGTGCCACATGGCTGGAAATTCCACCGGGAAAGGAGAACTGTTTGAACAGCTTCTTCATGCCCGCTTCATCCTGGGTGACGTCGGGATAAACCTCGCTCCAGGTGCCTTCGAGATATACGTTGCCGACCAATGCCGGACCGCCGTGCCCTGGCCCCGCGACATAAAACATGTTGAGGTCATGCTTCTTGATCAAACGATTTAAGTGCACATAAATGAAATTCTGACCCGGCGTCGTGCCCCAGTGGCCTACGACCAGCGGCTTTACATGAGCCAGCGTCAGTTTCTCGCGCAGTAGTGGATTATCATAGAGATAGATCTGACCGACGGACACATAATTAGCGGCACGCCAATAGGCGTCCATCTTCGCCAATTCATCGGGCAGCAAGGCGCCGGGTTGCGCGGTGAGTTCCGCGACACCATCGCGGCTTACAGTAACCAGCGGCAACATTGTTGTGTCCATTATGATGGCTTCCTAAAAATTTGGTCTGCCTGAAAGGCAGCACCCGCCTTCGCATCAGTTCCGGAATAGGGGCCTTCGTCCTGGGGCCGTTTCCTGACGCGACGGAATTGGCGCATCATCACGCTGCGATTCTTGCTTTTCAATGTCCTCTGAGTTTAAGAAATTTGGCGCCTTCGGCGGCGTCTCCAGAAGATCCTTCGTATTTAAGAACGTCGTATCGTCATCCATGTCAATCTCCTATTTCCTAATCGCGCTATGGATCAATGGCCCGAGCACGGCGACGACCGTGCTAGGTTAAGATGGGAATCCGAGTGAAAGCTTTCTCTTCGCATGCCAGACAATTATATTTGAGGGAAACATGCCTCGGTAGGCTCGGAAACTACGCAAAGTGAATTCTCCCGCGCGCGACGTAAGAACGAGTGACAGCGGGCACTATTCAGGGAAATTATCTAGATTCTTCACCCATCTTCCAACAATATCGAAACTTTCATGGAATATCAGTAACCGATTGCTAATCTCATTTCAGCTTTAGAAACGACGCGGGGCGTAATCATCAGTTTTTGTGATATCGCGATATCCCACCGGCGAGAGACGCGAACGGCGTCGATCATCACAGGGGTTCTCGGCACCGTCTGTTCCGTATGGCTGCTTTATGCGGTAGGTACTCAATTTCTGCTGCTTTCAGCGCTGATGTACATTATCGGCGTGCCGGTATTCTGGTGGGCACAGCGCGAGCAGCGTTTGAAACTGACGCCTAATCAATACGAACTATTGGCGATGTTCTTGCTCTTAATCGCTTCCATCGCAGCCATCGTATTATTCGAAAATGGCGCCTTTAAACTTGGGTAGAACTCGTTAATCCCATCCCTCCTCTATTTTTTCACGAAAACACGCGAGATCAACGCCTGCGCCTCTTCCAGAATGCGCTTCAGGTGCTCCTCGCTTTGAAAACTTTCCGCGTAAATCTTATACACATCTTCGGTGCCAGACGGCCGGGCCGCGAACCAGCCATTTTTTGTCGTGAGCTTAATGCCGCCGATCGCCTGGTTGTTACCCGGGGCACGGGTGAGCTTCGCTTCAATTGCTTCACCGGCGAGCTCCGTCACCTCAACCTGCGCCGGTTCCAGTTTGGACAATAGCGCTTTCTGCGCCACCGATGCGGCAGCGTCGATCCGCTTATAATAGGATTGCCCTAAATCTTGCGTCACCGAGTCATAATATTGCTGCGGATCATGCCCAGTTCGCGCGGTCATTTCGGCGGCGAGCAGACCCATGATCGGTCCATCCTTGTCGGTGGTCCAAACCGTACCGTCGCGCCGCAGGAACGAGGCGCCGGCACTCTCCTCGCCACCAAAGGCAAGCGATCCGTCGATCAGCCCGGCGCTGAACCATTTGAATCCGACAGGCACCTCGAGCAACTTGCGCCCAAGCTTTGCCGTGACGCGATCGATCATGCCGCTTGAGACGACAGTTTTGCCAATGGCGCTGTCCCCGCGCCAACCCGTCCGGTTCGCGCACAAATAGGCAATCGCCGCCGCCAAAAATTCATTCGGATGCATCAGACCACCCGACGGAGAGACGATGCCGTGCCGGTCCGCGTCGGTGTCGTTGGCGAAAGCAATGTCGAATTTATCGCGCAGCGCGATCAGATTCGTCATTGCGTAACCGGAGGAGCAATCCATCCGTATTTTTCCGTCCCAATCCAACGTCATGAAACGGAATGTAGGATCAACGGCATCGTTCACCACTGTCGCTGAGAGCTTGTAGCGCTCGATGATCGGTTGCCAATACCGGACGGCAGCACCTCCGAGAGGATCTATTCCGATGCGGATTCCAGCCGAACGAATCGCCTCCATATCGACAATATTGGCAAGGTCTTCGACATAAGGCGATATGTAGTCATAGGGCTTGATACTTGCCGATTTGCGCGCGCGTTCGTAGGGAATACAGACGACGCCAGTTAGTTTCTGCGCCAGGAACTGGTTTGCGGCTTTCTCGATAAAGCCGGTTATGTCGACGTCGGCGGGGCCGCCATTGGCCGGATTATACTTAAACCCACCTTCGTCGGGCGGATTATGCGACGGGCTGATGATAATTCCATCAGCCAGGCCCATCTTGCGGCCGCGGTTATGAGAAAGGATCGCATGCGAGATCACGGGTGTCGGCGTGTATCCGTCCTGCGCATCAATCATCGTCTCGACGCCATTCGCCGCAAGCACTTCCAGGGCGCTGGCGAAAGCGGGTTCGGACAGGCCATGCGTATCCATGCCAAGATATAGCGGCCCATTGATGCCGGCGGAGTGGCGATACAGGCAGACGGCCTGGGTTATGGCGAGGATATGCGCTTCGTTGAACGATGATTTGAAGGCAGAGCCGCGATGCCCGGAGGTGCCGAACGCGACGCGCTGGAAAGTGATTTCAGGGTTGGGTGCCAACGTATAATAAGCGGTGATCAGCCGCGGGATATTGACCAGCAGGGTTTGCGTGACCGGTTTACCTGCGAGCGCGCTGATATGCTCCGCCATGCTACTCTCCTGATCCGAGGACTAACCGGACCTGATGCGTCTTTCCGTCATCCACCAAGGGGATGGGGAAATGCTTGTCATTGGGCAGCATCTGGTCGTCTAGGGTAAGTGCTGCGATGCCGCCGCAGACCGCGTTCGGGTTCTCCACCTGAATTTCGTAGCGCGCCGAGCGGTATTGATAGCTGATCGCGAAGCCCGGCCAGTGGCGGGGAATGCAAGGGTCCAGCACCAGGGTTTCGCCTTGTACGCGGAATCCCAGCGACCATTCGAAGGCCACGCGGTACATCCATCCTGCCGAGCCGGTATACCAGGTCCATCCACCGCGTCCGACATGCGGCGCCTCGGAATAGACATCCGCGCAGGCCACGTAAGGCTCGACCTTGTAGCGATGCATGGCGCTGGGGCTATCGGCGTGTCGGATGGGATTGAGCATCGTCAGCAGTTCGCCGGCTTTGTCACCATCGCCCTGCATGAGGTGCGCGAGTGCCGCCCAAACCGCGCCATGGGTATATTGGCCGCCATTCTCGCGGATGCCGGCCGGATAGCCTTTGATGTAGCCGGGATCGTGTGCGGGATTGTTAAAGGGCGGGGTGAACAGCAGCGACAACTTGTCATCCCGGCGTACCAGATATTTGTCGAGCGCCGCCATGGCGCGCGCCGTGTGGGCCGGTTCGCCGGCGCGCGAGATGACGGACCAGGATTGCGCGATCGAATCGATCCGGCATTCGCTGTTGATGACTGAGCCGAGCGGGGATCCGTCGTCAAAAAAGGCGCGGCGGTACCAGTCGCCATCCCAGGCTTCCTGTTCAAGCGCTGTTTTCAGCGCCGCCGCGTGCCGGCGCCACCCCTCGGCGCGCTGAACCTGTTCATTCTGCGCCGCGACATCGGAGAATTCATTCAACGTGGCGAACAGGAACCAGCCAAGCCATACACTCTCGCCTTTGCCGCCTTCACCGATCCGGTCTAGCCCGTCGTTCCAGTCGCCGGCGCCCATCAGGGGCAAGCCGTGCACACCAGTCGCCAAGCTTTTATCCAAAGCGAGCGCGCAATGCTCGAACAGACTGCCGCTCTGGACTGAGACCGTCGGCGGGAAAAACGCATCCCGCTCGCCGTCTTTCAATACGGGCCCTTCGAGATAGGGCACGACTTCCCCCAGCACGGCGGTGTCGCCGGTGACCCGGACGTAATGCGCAACGACATAAGCGAGCCAGCCGCGGTCATCCGACACGCGGGTACGGATGCCGTTGCCAGTCTCCGGCAGCCACCAATGCTGCACGTCGCCTTCAATGAATTGCCGCCCAGCCGCCCGCAGCAGATGCTCGCGCGAAATGTCGGGCCGCGAAACGCACAGCGCCATCACGTCCTGCAATTGGTCCCTGAAACCATAGGCGCCACTGGCCTGGTAAAAAGCCGTGCGCGCCCAGACGCGGCAGGCCAGCGTCTGGTAGGGCAGCCAGCGGTTGAGAAGAATGTCCAAAGCTCGGTCCGGCGTCTTGACCTGAACCACGCCAAGGGTGTCATCCCACTGCCGGGTCACGGCGGCGAACACCGCATCGAGTTCGGCGTTCCGGTATTTCTTGATCAGAAACTCCGCATCCTCCCGGCCCGCCGATTGACCTAGGAAGAAGACAATTTCCGCCGTTTCGTGCGGCCGCAATTCGATCTTTGTTTGCAGCGCAGCGCAGGGATCGAGCCCCGCACCGGTGCGATTGGACAGCAGCGTCCCTGGGGTCAGAGCCAATGGACGGTCCATCGCGCCGTCCCGGCCCAGAAACTCTGTACGGTCACAGGTCCAGGAGGTTTGCCGACCGTTCAGATCCGCAAATGCCACCCGCTCGCCGAACTGATCGCTCCAGGGATTGCGCGCAAAAATCGCGCCGGTTTCGGGGTTGATTTCCGTCAGGATGAAAGGCGCCGAAGCCGAACGGCTCGTCCCCAGAACCCACTCCACATAGGCGGTAATCGAGAGCGAGCGCGGCCGGCCCGAATCATTGGCTATTTTCAGGCGTGAGATTTTGATCGAATCCTCGACCGGCACGAACTGCAACAATTCAAGTCCTATGCCGTGTGACGCATGATCGAACCGGCTGAAACCGTGCCCATGCCGGATCGCGTAGGAAGTGGTTTTCTCCCGGATCGGCAGTGCAGTCGGTCCCCAGATTTCGCCGGTATCGTCGTCGCACAGGTAAATCGCCTCGCCTGGCCGGTCGCAGACGGGGTCATTCGACCATGCCGTGAGTTGGTTCTGCTGACTATTCACCGACCAAGTAAAGCCGCTGCCGTCGGTCGAGACCTGAAATCCGAATGACGGATTGGCGATGATGTTCAGCCAGGGTGCCGGTGTGCGCTCGTTGCCTTCAAGGATCGTCAGATATTCACGGCCGTTATTTGTAAAGCCACCCAGTCCGTTAAAGAACTCCATCTCCGGCCGCGCCAAACTTGGTTCGGACAATTGTGCCGGCGGTTTGCGCCGAGCCGGGAGCGGGCTGCCCTGTTTTTGGTCGCGGGCACGGTTAATTTGCTCGGCCAGCGACCCGCGATTGCCGTCAAGCACGGCGCGGGCGCAGCTATAGAGCAAATTTTGTATTTCAGCGGAAACGAGATCGGCGCGCAGCGTAAACACCGCACCTCGCGACTCGTCGGTTGCCAGCTTGGGCATCGACTGATTCATGCGCAATAGCGCCTCCAGCGAGATTTGCAGGTCCTGCACATAGGACGCCGCACGCGCGTTAAGAATCACGAGATCGACCGCCAGATTTTTCAACCGCCAATATTCATGGGCGCGCAGCAGCTGCCGGACGAGTTCAAGATGGCTGTCTTCCTCGACCCGTACCAGAACGATGGGCAGGTCGCCCGAAATTCCCTGTGGCCAGAGCATCGATGCCTTGCCTGCGCCGCGCATGAGTATTTCGGCGGGCGGCCGAAGCATGGGATCGGAAAAGAGGATGTGATTGGCAAGCCGTTGGAATTGATGCGCCTCTTCGGTGCCGATGCCGAGATGCCGAAGCTGCATCTGCGCCTGCGTCCAGGACAGCCGCTTCGCTCGCTCGAACGCCACCGGGTCGTGATGCTTGTCGGCAAGTGCCAGCACCTCTTCGCGGGAGGCCGCGACGAGGGTCCAGAAAGCTACGTGCGCGGTGGCGCCGCGCGGTATCCGGACGCGCCGGCGCAGGCTGAAGATCGGATCGAGTACGGCGCCCGCGGTGTTCGAAAGCGGCCAGCCATCGGCAACGGCGGATGGTGAGCGGATGGTCTGCCCCCGGCCGAGAAAGCGAGTGCGCGCGGTCTCGAATTGTGCTTCTCCGAAACTTATCCCTTCCACGACGGCAAGATGCGCCGCCCAAACCAGCGGATCGCCGGAGGAACGCTGCCTGCGTGTCGCCAGTATTGCACCCAACTCGGGCACGAACTCGGTCTGCACGAAAAGTGCCGCGAATGCCGGATGCGCTAAATCGTCAGGCTGCCGGGCCAAGGCAATTTCGAAATATGAGGTGAGTTCGATTTCGCGCGTTCCGGTGCCATGATTGGTGATTGAGACGCGCCGGACCTCGGCGTCGTCCTCCGGCGATACCAGGACTTCGAGCTCTGTTGTCAGCGAGAAGTCGCTCCGAACGATCTGCGCGCGTTCTTCAGAGAACGTTACATCATAGCTCTCGGGCTCGACCACGGTCGGCTGAAAACCCGCTGACCAGGTTTCTCCGCCCTGTACGTCGCGCAAAAAGACATAAGCGCCCCAGCCATCGCCGGTAACGTCTTCGCGCCAGCGCGTGATCGCGACATCATGCCATCGGCTATATCCTGATCCCGCCGCAGTCATCATGACCGAATAGCGGCCATTTGATAAAAGATGGGAACGCGGGACGCGCGAATGCGCCGAGGTGTAATGGCGTTGCGTGGCGGGCGCGAGGGTAGCGTTTCGTGTCGCCGTCTGCACCTGTTCAGGCGGCGCTATGGCGACCGCGATATCACGGGGCATACGCTCTTGCAGCAGAAGTTCCGCCGCGCGCATGATCGGTTCGGCATGAAAGCGCGCCCGCATCCTTCCGTCCTGCAGCGCGTTGGCGATGGCGATAACGGTCATCGCCTGATGATGCGCCATATAGGCGCGGATAATTTCGACCTTCGATCCTTCCGGCCTCCGGCTCGGCGTATAGTCGAGTGCTTCGTACCAGCCATAAAGGCCACGGGCGCCAATGCTCGCCAGGCGCCTGAAATTAGCTGCTGCCGCCGTGGGATCGACCATCGACGCCAGACCTGTCGCATACGGCGCAATAACGATGCTCTCACCCAGCTGGCGTTTATATCCCAGATCCGGGACGCCGAAGCTGGAATATTGGTAGGTCTGCTCCGCGTCACGTGCGTTATACTCAGATTCCGACATGCCCCATGGCACGCCGAGCCCGTTGCCGTATTTCTCCTGCCGCCAGACGATTAGCTGGCTGGTCTGTTCCAGCAGGCTGCCCGCGGGTGCCCGCATGACCAAGGACGGCATCAGATATTCAAACATCGACCCAGACCAGGACATCAGCCCAGAGCTGCCATCAATCCGCGTCATCGTACGCCCAAGCCGGAACCAGTGCTTGGCGGGCAAATCTCCCTTGGCGATGGCGATGAAGCTGGCCAATCGCGCTTCCGACGCCAAAAGATCATAAAAATTGGCATCCAGGCTATTATCATCGGGACGGTAACCAATGGAGAGCAACTGGCGTCCGGCGTCGAAAAGGAAACCAAACTCCATTTCATGGAACAGTGTTTTCGCGCTATCGGTGATGGCGGCCAGACGGCCGATGACTGCTTCCGCGGCCTGAGCTGAAGCTTGCAGCGCTTGAATCAAGGGCGCGTGATTGTACTGCGTGCTACCCCCGGGCGGGCCCGCGAGCCGGTGCCGGATTGCTTCACAGTGAGCAGGGAGCGCACCCAGAGTGGGCCAGCTGTGCAACAGCCCGGCCTCGTCGCTGCCGCCCAAGTTTTCTGTCGTCAGCATCTCAGCCCATGGCATTAGCGCGGCGAAGTCATGACTATGGGCGAGCAGGGACGTATGTAACGCCTCAGCCCAGATCGCGAGTTCCTCGTTTTGCTTACCATTGCGTTCGAGCGTCCAGGCGCGCGCGCAGGTCACCAACTCGCCGGCCGATTGCAGCATTTCCACGAGATGTTGTGCAACAGCGTTTGGTGTCGTTGGTGCGTTGCGAAGCGTGGTGGCGAATTGCTCGATGACTTCATGCAGCCTTAGCTCAGCAGCGCTTTGCGGCCGCTCTTTGCCGGATTCCTGCCGCGCCGCCTCACGCACCAGTGCCACGGTGTCGCCAAGTCCTATTAGCCAGTCCTGGTTCCCGGCAGGCTCAAGCGTAATTTCGCGACAGGCATTGGCCAGCGCGATGAGGTGACCGGCAAGATTGCCGCTATCTACCGACGAGACATATTTCGGCTCCAGCGCGCGCAGGTCGCTGGTATCATACCAATTGTAAAAATGTCCTCTGAATCGTTCCAACTTGCGCATGGACCCGAATGTTTCTTCGATCATGCTGACCGTCTCGAATGTACCTGTCCAGCCGAAATCCCTCGCCGCGATGATGGTGAGAAGATACAATCCCAAATTGGTCGGCGAGGTGCGGTGGGCAATCACCGGCCTTGGATCCTCCTGGAAATTATCCGGCGGCAGCATATGATCTTCGGCTGTCACGAATTTTTCGAAGAAGCGCCAGGTGCGGCGCGCCACCAGCCTGAGTTCTAAAGCATCCGTCGGCGCCATCGACATATGGCCGGGGGCAGGGGGTGGAAAACTCGCCCAAAGCGCCACAAAAGGCGAGGAAACCCACAAAATTAAAAATGGAAGCGCAAGCGGCCAACTTCTCGCGTCGAACAAAAAGAGCACGATCCCGAAGAGCGCTGCACATCCGACGCTCGCGACCACCTGCAGAACAAGGCCGCGCCGGTCGAATTCGGCATCGTCCTGGCTCTGCGCGCTTGTTACCCATTCGAGCAGATGGCGTCGGCGAATGAATAACCGGAACAGCGTGCGTCCGACGGCATCGACCATCAGCCATGCCTGATGCGCGAGGAAAGTGATAAGGAAGGCACTCTGCAAAAGCCCTAAGGCAAAATCGCCGCGCAGGCCGCGTAGATGATTGCGCAAAGACACGCCTGGGCGACTGGGAACAATGCCGGCGATAGCGGGCAAAAGCGACGGCAAAGCGGTGGTCAGCAAGATAAAGCCCGTCCAGATTTCGGCGGTACTCAAGGGCTGCAGCCAGCCGAACAACAGCGCCAGGAGAGCAGCTGGGGCGGAGAGCGAACGGCGCAGGTTATCAAGTAATTTCCAGCGTCCCATCAGCGGCAGCGCGGTTAGGCGCGTGCCGTCGTGAGCTCGCATGCGAAATCCGAAGATCCAGGGCAGCAACTGCCAGTCGCCTCGGACCCAGCGATGCTGGCGTGCCGCGGAAACGGCGTAGCGGGACGGAAATTCCTCTACCACTTCAATATCGCTCACCAGCCCCGCGCGCGCAAAAATACCTTCCAGCAAATCGTGACTGAGCACGGTGTTCTCGGCGATCTGATCTTCAAGCGCCGCCTCGAAGCTATCGATCTCGTAAATGCCCTTGCCGCAATACGAACCTTCTTCGAATAAATCCTGGTAAACGTCCGAGACCGCGAGCGCGTAGGGGTCTAGCCCGTTGGGGCCAGAAAATGCGCGCTGGAATAACGATCCTTCGCTACCGATCGGCAGCGATGGGGTCACACGCGGCTGAAGAATGGCGTGGCCTCGCGTGACTGTGCCTGAATGAGCGTCGAAGATAGGCTGGTTGAGCGGGTGCGCCATCTTTCCGACCAGCCGCTTGGCCGACCCAATCGGCAACCGCGTATCGGTATCCAGTGTGATCACATAGCGTATGGCCGATGGAAGCGCCGGCAGACGGCCATCGATCGCCATAAAATTCGTATCGGTGGCACCGCGCAGCAGGCGGTTCAGCTCATGCAATTTGCCACGCTTGCGCTCCCATCCCATCCAAGCCGCCTCGCTTTCGTTCCAGGTACGCCGGCGATGCAGCAGAAAGAAGCGCTGGCTGTCGCCGGCCGGCCCATAATGCGCGTTCAACCTCGCAATCGCTTGGGCAGCGTCCGCGAGCAGCGCTTCATCCCCGGCGCTGTTCTCCACGGGCGCGTCGCGCCAGTCAGAAAGCAACCCGAAAACAAAATTGTCATCTGGATTTGAGAGGTGATGAACCTCCAGGCGCTCGACAAGCTTTTCGATGGACGATGCGTCAATGAGCATCACCGGTATCACAATGATGGTCCGTAACGCCGCTGGAATACCGTCACGCAATTCCAGTCCTGGCAGGAGTGTGCCGCCAACCTGTTTGGTGATGATGCGATTGACGATTGCGATGGCGACATCCGAGGCTGGAACCAGGCCCGTAACGGCCAGGGCAAAAAGCCACCAGTCGCCAATGCGGCCGTGCTGGGTAACACTCAAGGCGAGCGCCAGAACAATGGCGGTCATAATGGCAATCATGCCGACATAACTCATCACGCCGAGTTTTGCATGCAGACGCAGGATCCGGGTCCGGATCGGCACCCGACAGCCGAGATCCAGCTCGAACGCGGGCCGGCCTTTGGCGATCAGATAATAGCCGGGATCGCATTCGCGAAGGATGCTGGGTCTTGCAGTTAGATTTTCACGGGCCCGATTGGCGGCGGCGATGGCGCGTTCCGCGATTCTTGATTCCTCACAGCCCGACCCGCGGGAAAGCTTCTCGATCGAGCGCCGGTACAGATCTCTCGTCTGAAAATCCATCGCTGCGAAATTGCTGCCGGCACGCAGCACTGCGTCCACAGGACTGACGCGTTCGAAAAACTCCGCCCAGTTGATCATCGAGACCAGCCGCATCGAGGTAATGACGTTGCGAACCGTTACGTCCGTAGCACTTTGGCTCTGGAACTCCTCATGGACGATTTTGTCAGTGGTCGTCCCCGCGGCGCCCAGCCGGTCATTAAGCCAGCGTAATGCCGGCGTGGTATTTGGATCATGATCGCGCAGGCGCTGGGCGAGTGCAACGGCAAACGCCGTCGACCAAGGTGCTTGTGACAAGCTACGCAAGATGTTCGATACGGGCACAGGATCGTTTGTGGCGGTGCCCATAATCTCATCGGCAAGCCGATCCGCCAGTTGGCTGGCCGTTAGCTTTTCCACGATTGCTTCGGACAACCGCCGCAGGTTTTCCACCAGCGTGATACGTAATGTGATTGCTAGTGCCCATAACTCGCCAATCGTCAGGGGTTGGACAGACTGATAGGCCTCGACGAAACGGGTCAACTTTTCAAGATCGAATGCACTGTCGGTATGGGCGACCAGGGCCCATGCAACGCCGAACACCCGCGGATAACCTTGCAGCGGCCCATCCGAAAGCTTCGGCAGCAACCGATAAAAACCCGCGGGTAAGTCATTCTTGATGTCGCGAACCTGCTCATCGACAATATGGAAATTATCCAGCAACCATTCGGCCGCTGGTGTGATCGTCTGACGTGCAGAACTTGCGCGAACAATAGTTCGATAGGCTTCGTTGAAGACCCTGGTATTGTCTTGGAGCCGCTTTGCCAATGGCCGGCCCCGCTTCGGGTGCGAGGTGATCCGCTGGGCATTAGCCAGGCTTTCCGCGTGCTGTTCAAGACGCTCGACGCTGAAAAGCTCGGCGCGGATCGGCGGCTCCAGCAGTCGTGACCGGGACCGCCCGAATATGCCAAAGCGTGGCGCGGCGGCGTTATCGAACCTCTGCGCAAATAGATTTTCAGTAAGTTGGGCCGTCATTCCTGCTTAGCTTTCGATATTTTCCGTTGCGGATTAGGCCGCAATGTTTTGGAAATAAGAGGGTGCTATTTCGCAAGGGATTTGCCTCCGGCAGGCGAGCTATTTTGATTTCCCGGTCGCATGATCGCGAACCAAGCGCCCTTGCGTAGTATCGATGATTAATTTGCAGTTTTTCCGACATGGGCGGCCCCGGGGAGCGGTGTTTTTACGGGGGTGGCGGTAGAGGCGGTGGTTTGCGTGCTGTTCTGGGTTATGGCGGGATGAAATTGCGCCATAACCAGTTGGGTTCCAAACATGACGGCTATCGTGATGAACAGGAGCAAAAAAACGAAACGCGGGGCCATCAGCGATTGTGCCGTAAGAGGTAAGGTCGGAAGGGGAATTTGTGGCGTTGCAATATTACTCCGAATCCGGCCTGGCAAGAGCGCGGTCAGTCGCGCTGCGATGTTCGATGAGTCAACGCGCGCGGAAGTGATTTCAGGAAACCGAGCAATCAGCTCAGCTAATCTCTGCGTTGCGATCGCTCCAGGCAAGCGCGTGAGGTTGGCTGCCTCAGCCCATGGGTCGAGATCGAGCCGCGCCAGTGCGGAAACCACGGTTACGGACGTGCCACTGGCATCCGCGCCAATCGGGGCGAATAAAAATTCATTAAACTCCGCTCCAAGGAAATCGGGCTTTCGGGATCGCGTAATATCCACCATTGGAGTTTTCCTTCCTCTTCATCAGAAGATTAGAATTTTTACCCGTACTTATGAGCGCTGCGTATGTAACGCCTAAGGATACCATTATTTGGGGTGGCAAGCGTTGCCGGGGCAGGTTCGGAAACTACCTAGGGGTTGACGCGGCCGTCGTTACCCGAATTTTATGATGCAAGCCGCTCGCGGATGGTCATCAACTCCTCATGGCGTTCCTTGCTTGTCTTTGGGTAACTCATTTTGAGGTTTTTAAGTGTCTCCATGACGATTTGTGATACAATAAGCCGGGCACATTCCTTATCATCAGCGGGCACAATGAACCATGGCGAGTCCTTAGTGCTGGTGGCACTCAGGCATTTTCCGTAAACCTTCATATACTCGTTCCAGAAACCCCGCTCCTTGATGTCAGCCATACTGAATTTCCAGTTCTTCTCCGGGTCGTCGATCCGTTCCAAGAACCGCTTGCGCTGCTCATCTTTCGAAAGATGCAGAAAAAATTTTACGATATGAGTTCCATTGGCGTGCAGATGTTTTTCAAGATCTTTGATCGAACGGTACCGGTCATGCCAGATCGACTTATCTTCGCCATGCGTATGATCCACAGCCTCGGCCTTCAGCAGATCCTCATGCACGCGGACGACTAGAACTTCTTCGTAGTAGGAACGATTGAAAATGCCGATCCGGCCACGTTCCGGCAGATCACGGGTGCTACGCCACAGAAAATCATGCTGAAGCTCCATAGGACTAGGATGTTTGAAGCTGAATACCTGGCAACCTTGCGGGTTTACACCTGACATTACATGCCGGATGGCGCCGTCTTTGCCAGCAGCATCCATGGCCTGAAAGATCAGCAGCACAGCGTGACGATTGCAGGCATAATGCAACCGCTGCAGATCGCTCAACTGCTGGACATGGTCCTCTAGCAGCGCCTTGTAATCATCCTTTGATTTGCAGACCGGCTTGCCCTTCGTCGGCCATTTGTCGAGATCGACATCGTCGCCGTCGCGCACCCGGTACTCGCTTGAATCGATTTTCATTTTTGCGCTCCTTTGGCGGCATGATCATCTGTCACAGGGGACGCGGGCGACTTGCCTGGCGGCGGCCCCGCAATAGCCTGTACCGTGGCTTTTCGTCCGGTGGCTTCAGGCTGTATGTCTACCTGGGCGAGCGCTTCGGCAATGATATGCCCGGCCGCAGCCGGGTCTTTGACGATGCCGGCTAAGAGGACGTCCCCCAGCGTCGTATCGAGCAATGTTGTCGTAGCTGTATTCCCGCCAGGCTTAGGGTCAGTTGCGGGTTCGGCCACCGGTTGAGGCTGTGTTTTATCCTTTGGGGCAGGCTCAGCTGCCTCATTGGCCCCGGTGCCATGCCTCGCGGTGCCATCGGATTTTGGTGAGGCTTTGGCATCAGCCTTGGGATCAGCTTTAGCTTGCGCTTCGACTGCCGGCTTAGGTTTGGTTTTGTTCTCAACATCGGCATCGGGCTCTGCCGTGGCTTTGGTGTCAGGTCCTGCCTTGTCCAGGGATTGGGCTGCTGCTTTGATCTCAGGCTTCCTAACTCCTTTTGTGGCATCGAGCACTTTATATGTAACCAATTTCAGACCATCATTGATGAGGAACCAGACCAGGGCGTAGCCCCAAACAAAGCCAGCCCACTTCCAGCCAAGCGGCGCCATGAACATCCCGTACACAGCGATCAGCGTCGCACAAGTCTGGGTACCAAAAACGGCGACCAATAGAATTTTCGCTGGGCGGATGGACCAGAACGGGCCGCGCGTGCGGGACAGGAAAATCGTGAGGTGCCCGGCGACCGAGAGCATCAGATACATCAGCGTTTGTACTTGCGGTCTGCCAAGGTGAAAAATCCTGTCACCCAGATAAAACAGGCCAAAGGCGGCAATCGGGCCGATGACGCCGAGCACTGTCGCAATGCTCAGTACCATGCGCATGTCCCAGGCTTCGGGCTGATTCTTATACTTAACATTGTCGTAAGCGATCGACAAAATGGCGCCGTCGTTTAGCAACGCAAGCATTACGATCATGACCGCTGTCAACGGATAGAAATTGAAGATCAGAATGGCCGACGTCATAAACAGAAGCACGCGCAGCGTTTCGGCGATGCGGTAGATCGCATAGCTGTTCATGCGCTGAAAGATGCGCCGGCTCTCCTTGATCGCATCGATCACCACAGACAGTCCGGGCGTCAGCAGCACAATCGCCGCCGCCGCGCGCGCCGCATCAGTAGCGCCAGAAACGGCAATGCCACAATCGGCCTTTTTCAGCGCCGGCGCATCGTTTACCCCATCGCCCGTCATGCCGACGATATGGCCGTGCTTCTGCAAAACATCGATAATATGGAATTTGTGCTCGGGAAACACCTGCGCGAAGCCATCCGCCTTTTCGATCAGCGCGGTGACTGTTTTGTCTTCTTCTTTCTTAACATCGCCGAGACTGCCGGCATCGAGGATGTTCGTGCCCATTCCCAATTTTTTGGCGGTCTCCTGCGCAATCGCCAGCGCATCGCCGGTCACCATCTTTACGGTCACGCCCATTTTGAGTGCGGCGGCGATAGTGGCCTTGGCGTCCTCCCGGGGTGGGTCGAACAGCGGCAATATGCCGAGAAACTGCCACTTGCCGTCACCTTCGGCCTTCGCTACCCCGAGCGAACGAAAACCGCGCGCGGCGAATTCACTCACCGCTTTATCCGCGGAGTCTTTCGTCCCGGCATCGTCCACAAGCGCCAAAATAACCTGCGGCGCACCCTTGGTGACTTTGAATTCCTTGCCGTCTTTGCCTTTCACCGTAGCTTCGGTGCGCTTATGCACAGGGTCGAAGGGCTGAAAATGGAGTTCCTGATAGTCATTTAGCGAGTCCTTGTTTTTCAACCCGGTCAGAACGGCCAAATCGATGGTGTCATTATTGTCAGCGCGGGAAGCCAGCGCGCTATACAGGATCACCTGATCGGCCGAAACATCATTGACGCAGAACGGGTCGCCGAGGCTCAGCTTGTTCTGGGTCAGCGTGCCGGTCTTATCCGCGCACAGCACGTCCACGCCAGCAAGCTCTTCGATTGCCACCAGCCGGCTTACCACCGCCTGTTTTTTGGCAAGCAAGCGAGCGCCGACCGCCATCGTCACCGACAGCACTGTCGGCATCGCCACCGGTATCGCAGCCACGGTGAGCACCAGCGCGAATTGCAACGTGGTCAGGATCGGGTCACCACGATAGATCGCGACCGCGACGATCAGCGCCACCAGCGCGACGGCGAGCATGATCAGATAATTGCCGATTTTCAACACCGCACGTTGGAAATGGCTGACCGTGTGCGCCGTCTCCACAAGCTGGGCTGTCCGGCCAAAATAAGTCTTCTCGCCCGTGGCATAGACCAACGCGCCGATTTCACCCCGGCGGACGATGGAGCCGGAAAATACCGCCTCTCCTGGTTTGCGGGTCGCGGGCAGGGATTCGCCAGTCAGCGCCGATTGGTCCAACTCGACAGGGTCACCATCCAGCAGGCGCGCATCGGCCGGCACGATATCGCCCAGCCGTAATCGGATAACATCTCCCGGCACCAGCTCGCGCGCCGCCGGATTGATCCATTTCCCGTCTCGCTTCACCCGTGCCTTTATTGCCAACTTGGCTTTCAGTGCAGCGATGGCATTACCGGCCTCGTGTTCTTCCCAAAATCCGACGACCGCATTGGCGACCAGCAGGAGCAGGATAATAAAGAAATCCGGCCAGTGCCGGACCACGCCGGAGAGGATCACCGCGATTTCGATCATCCACGGGATAGGCCCCCAGAAATAACCCAGAAACTTCAGCAGCAAATTCTGCTTCTCTTCCTTGATTTCATTGGGACCGTATTTGGTCAGGCGCTTTTCCGCCTCGGCCTGCGTAAGACCGTCCGCCGAAGATTGTAGTTTCTTCTCGACTTCAGGTAATGGCAGTGTTTTCAACTCATCCTTCGAATCCGGAGCGTCGGGTTTTAGCCCCGGTTTTGAAGCGGAAGAGTGCGCTTGGTCGGCCTGCGGTTTCATAATCATGCTTCTTTCGATTTTCTATTACCTCTGGCGATTGAGGTCTGGTGGCCATCGGCGGAATGTTCGACTCCGCCTGTTTCGCGTTCGAATCTGGATTAACGATGCGACACAGTCATAATTATTGTCTCGAATGAAAATTCCTACGGGCAAATATCTACGACTTACGACCTGACTTCCGGTCTTCGTCGGCTGCATAATGCGCTTCTGTCGAAAACATGAGGCTATCAAGACCCCCTTGTATGTTATCAGCCAGAAGACTGAGTTCCGCATTCACGTCCTGACGAATTCCTGGAACTTCACGGTTAAGCTTGCGCAGTCGTTCCTTGAGCTGTTCATGACGCCGCTCCAGTTGATGGAGTTCTCCCAATTTCGAGATTTTTTTAGAGTCGGTTGCTTTGTTCATCATTGTTTTAAGCACCGCGATGCGAAGGCCCAGGGTTTTGATGCGCATTTTCAGTGCTAAATACATGCCTGCGTCATTCATTTTCTGCCCTCCGTAGCGGTTGCATGTCTTTTTGGCTGCCTCGGCAGGAGTAAACCGATCCGACGGCGTTGCTTGGTTTTTGGCCGATTCCTAAGACCAACCCGGGTTTGCCACCCAGCTTGGCGGTGACTCGAAGGTTTCTCACTTCGACTCCTGTAGGTGATGTGCCTGGTGAGTCGCCTGCGTGTGCCGGGCGATCATGGCCTCCTCGTCGGTGGCGATGACATGTATTGCCACGCGGCTTTCTGGCGTACTGATGCAAAAGGCGTTGGCGGCGTTAGCCGACGCGTCAAGTTGTACGCCGAGCCATGCCAAACGCTCGCACGCAGCACCGCGGATTGCTGGCGCGTGTTCGCCGATACCCGCGGTGAAGACTAGCCCATCCATCCCGCCTAGGGCGCTTGCCAGGCCGCCGGCCTCAATGGCAATCTGGTAGGTGAAAAGATCGATCGCCTCCTTGGCATGCGGGTCAACGCTGGCCAGCAAGACGCGGACATCTCCGCTGATTCCAGAGACGCCGACCAAACCGGAACGCCGGTAGAGCATCTCCTCGATATCGGAGAAACTATGTCCCTGTGCACCAAGATAAAGCAGCACGCCCGGGTCGAGGCGGCCGCAGCGTGTGGCCATGACCAATCCATCGAGCGCACTGAAGCCCATAGTAGTGGCGATGCTCATGCCGTTATGGAGCGCGCACATGCTGGCCCCTGAGCCAAGGTGTGCGGCGACGACCCGGCCGCGCGCTAGAGTTGGCACCTGCTTTTTCAAACGGCCCGCTATATATTCATAGGACAGGCCATGAAAACCATAGCGGCGTACTCCGGCTTCCGAGATTGCGCGCGGCAAGGCGAACAGTCTGGCGACGGAGGGCAAGGTGTGATGAAAAGCAGTATCGAAACACACCACCTGCGCCAAGGCCGGCCGGGCAGCCGCAATAGCTTGGATCGGCGCCAGATTGTGCGGCATATGCAGCGGGTCAAATGGCGTCAGCGCTTGCAGAGATTTTAACAATGTCGGCGTAACAACTTCAGGCGCGATATGCGCAACACCGCCATGCACGATGCGGTGGCCGACAGCAACGAGGCCACCGCAATCGAGATGCGCTTCAGCAAACTCGATCAACATGTGGACTGAATCGGCAAATGCTTTTTTGGAGCCGGCCGGCCAGCGTTTTTCGGCGAGCACTTTTCCGGCGTTATCACACGCATGAAAATGCGGCGCGGATTCCAAATTCTCGATCTCACCACGTACTGTTTCAGTCAATGCGGCATCGTTTTCGAACAATGCGAACTTTAGGCTCGACGAGCCGGCATTAATGGCAAGGATAGAGCCAGTCATTTTGATGCGACAGCCTGTGCGGCTAACAAGGCAAGCCCAATGGATGCCGAGCGACGGATGCAGGTCCGGCTGTCCAGGAAGATCGGTGCAAGTGCGAATTTGTAGCAAATTGCCGTTCCATATTGGTCCTTGTTCCACCCGAAAGAATTCACGATCGAGTTGTTATGGTGGAGACTTTGTCATGGTCAGTTTATTGACCGGACGATTTCGGCGGTCGAATTCTAAGATCAGAGATAATTCAAAATTAATTATGGGACGAGCGATACGGTCAGAGTAGACTCGGAAAGTACGTATAAACGGTTCATTCTGTAACGCGCCCGTTCCGCCGATGCGGTATGCCCATTAGCTCCCGTCTCACGGATGTAACAGTGCTTCTGAAGCCGACAGATAGTCCTCGGTGCTGGCGGAAATACGTGGCCTTGATTTCACGTAGAGCAAGAAGTTGTGGCAGAAATCAACCTCAAGCAAATAGCGAAACTTCATCAGCAAAGATGGATGGTAAAATTCGGCAGCCGGCTAGGTAGATTCCGGTCCTGGCATTGTATATCCCGTGAACTTAAGTGCCAATCCCATGAAATTTATGAAAGAAGTTTCTTAATGTTCGCGTCCCTTTTGCCATTTTATCTCGTTTTCGCCCTTGTTATTGCGGCATTCGTGATCCTTGGGGCGACCGTGAGAATATTGCGCGAATATGAGCGCGCGGTGGTTTTTACACTCGGCCGCTTCAGTAAGGTTAAAGGTCCAGGACTGGTACTTTTATTGCCGTTCATTCAGCAGATGGTGCGAGTGGATTTGCGCATCCAGGTGATTGAGATCCCGAGCCAGGACGTCATCTCGCACGATAACGTCTCGATGAAAGTCGATGCGGTGCTTTACTTCAGGGTTACAGACCCAGAGCGGGCAATCATTCAGGTCCAGTCATTCCTGCCGGCAACGAAGATGCTTGCGCAAACGACGCTGCGCGCGGTGCTGGGACAGCATGAATTGGATGAGATGCTGGCCGAACGCGTCAAGCTGAACGTGGATGTGCAGACAATTTTGGACAGTCAGACCGAGGCGTGGGGCATCAAGGTGACGAATGTCGAGATCAGGACGGTCGAACTGACCGACAACATGGTACGCGCCATTGCCAAGCAAGCAGAGGCCGAGCGTGACCGGCGTGCCAAGGTCATCCATGCGGAAGCAGAATTCCAGGCCGCGCAGACACTTACGAACGCCGCCAAAATTCTTTCGAGCATTCCCGCCGCTATGCAGTTGCGCTACCTGCAAACCTTAACCGAGATCGGTGCCGAGCAAAATTCCACAGTGGTCTTTCCGATGCCGATCGATATCATCAAACCATTTTTAGACTTGTACGAAAAGACCCCAAAGCCGTTGGCCGCCAACGGCATCGCAAAGCTGCCGCTGGGGAATGAACCTTCTTTGCCGGTATAACTCAGAAAGCATAAAAAATGTTGTGGAACGCATCGGCGATCAATGGCTTCGATATTGAAGGCAGCGACGGCTTGATCGGGAACGTTCGAGATATTCTCTTCGAGGACAAGACATGGACAACGAAATGGATCGTAGTTCATACCGGGCCGTGGCTTTTTGGCCGCAAAGTTTTAATACCCCTGGTGGCACTCGGAAAGCCAGATCATGACCGCCGTCACGTCGCGGTACAAATGACGAAACAGCAGATAAAAGTTTGCCCCGATGTCGATACCGATCTCCCAGTTTCCCGCCATCTTGAGGCGCACGTCTATAATTACTATAATCAAAACCCATTCTGGCACAGTGGATTTTCAGCGATGGGCATGCAACCGCGTGGAACGACCGTGTTCATGCCGCGGGTAGGGCTTGATGCCGATCCGCGTTATCAAAACGGCACCGATGCGGTCCCGGATGACGGCGACACCAGCCTTCGCAGCGTCTTGGAGGTCATCGGCTACCATATGAAAGCGACCGATGGAGCGATCGGCCATCTCGAGGACTTTCTGATCGATGACGCCGATTGGCAGGTAAAATACATTACCGTCGATACCAAAGACTGGGTACAAGCCGACCGCGTGGTGATTCCACCACGGCTGATCCGCGAAATTGACTGGGTTGCCCGCGCCGTTTATCTGAATGTCAATCGCGAGAAGATTAAGGCCAGCCCGCTCTACAATCCAGAAATGACGGAAGACGATTCCTTCGACAATCGCGTGTATCAACATTTTTGGCCAACACGGCGCGAGAGTGATGCGCAACTGAATTTTAGCGCGTGATTCTTCATTAACCGATGATTCACGAGGAATCGATGAAAATAAAGTGGCTCGATAAACCCCAAAAGCATGATTACCCGGCAGCCCAGTCCTATCTCAGTTTGAGCATGGACGATGCCGCTGCCAAAGCCGCCTCTGAGCAATTGCAAAATGCTGAAATGACTTCGTTCGCGGCGAAGGATATTTTTCGGGCGTCCGGACTATCCTTGCTTGGCGTCAGTGATAGCCACGTTGAGAAAGATCGCGAGCAAATCATCCGGAAGGAAAAGTTGTCGCCGTTATTGCTGTATCGGGACAATCGGAACGGCAAGCTGATCATCGCGGACGGCTATCATCGACTTTGCGCGGTTTATAAATTCAAGGAGGATGCCCTCATACCCTGTAAAATTGTTTGATTACGGGTCCAAAAATGAAACCACCTGCATCGGGATACCTAACGTCGATATCTTCCGCCCGCATGCTGCACGCGACCAGGGTGCCGGATTTTCTCGTAGCGGCGCACGAGTGGCGGCGGCTTTTCTCGGAAGCCTGGGGCACATTCCTGCTCGTCGTGGTGGCGTCCGGCGCTGGCATCGCCGGTGTGATAAGCAACGGCGCCGTAACACTGGGCATGAAAGCCGTGGCACCCGGCATCATGGTCATGGCCATTATATATTTCATGGGGGCTGTTGGTGGGGCGCATCTCAATCCCGCAGTAACTCTGGCATTTGCCGTACGCCGTAACTTTCCCTGGAGCCGTGTACCGGGATACGTTATAGCCCAATGCGTGGGCGGCCTTGCTGCATCTTGTTTCCTGCGGGCGATGTTTGGCAACGTGGCGCTCCTTGGCGCGACGATACCGGGCCCCGGCGTAAACGATTTTCAAGCGCTGATCATGGAGGTACTTTTAACGGCTGGCTTGGTCAGCACGATCCTAGGTACTGCTTCCGGGGCACGTAATATTGGCTCAAACGGCGCCCTTGCCGTCGGCGGCTATATTGCCCTTGCGGGACTCTGGGCCGCGCCTTTCAGTGGTGCTTCGATGAACCCCGTGCGGTCATTCGCCCCAGATTTGGTGCGCGGCAACTTACATACCTCCTGGATCTATATAGCCGGCCCGGTCATCGGCGCCATGATTGCCGTTGGTTTCGAGTGGATCCTTAAAGGCAGAGCGACCAACGCTGGCACAAGGGCCGCAGAAGGAAGTCTCGATGCGGATTTTGTTGAAGGCTCGCAAAAATAATTCTTTTTGCAAGGCTGGTAATTGTCGTTTCGTGGTGCGTCTCGTAACAGTCAGATTATGATGATACATTGTCGTGGCTATGTCCGCGGCCGTGAGTAGAACGATCGGCATTTGCGGGCGACGACATCATGATTAACATCTGTGGCCCCCCTGTCGTAAAAAACCGGTACAGCATCACAACTGACAATGCGCCGAAGACGATATTCAGGAAGGTCGTGTAATCCCAACTGATATGCGCCATCTCGACGAGAGCATGGCGTTGGCGGGGGACCAAGTGAAGTGCGCCGAAAATTAGTTCCACAGCATAGCCGGCCAGTACCATGGCCACATAAAACACCGCCGTAAGAATGAGCGCGATGCGCCAACCATAATATTTCCGATAGATGTTCAGGATCGGCAGTATAATCAGATCGGCAAACAGAAACGCGACGACCCCGCCGAAGCTGATCCCGCCATTCCACAATACGGCTGCCATCGGCACGTTGCCGACTGAGCATACGAAGGACACGACCGCAACCAGCGGTCCGATCAAAGGCCCCGCCAGCTTCGCCCCCAGCGGGTGATTAACCAGGAAGAATGCCTTCCAGAATGTGTTGGGTACCCAAGCGGCCAATGCGCCGGAAATCAGCAGGCCCAGCACGATATCCGACCAAACGCTCACCCAGCCCATGACGAAAAAATGACTGATCGCGGTCGGGCCAGTTGGCGAAAGCGCACGCGCAAGCACACTGCCTTGCCCGCCGACGGACATGTCCATCGCGGCATGCCCTTCCATCCGTCCTTGCCGGTTTTCCTCCGCCCGTCGCCTGGCTTCGGCAACCCGTTCCCGGCTCATGACCCGGCGTAACATCAAAACCAGCAGCACGATCATAATCGGGCCGCCGATGAACTCCGCCAGCGTGAACTGCCAGCTGATCAGCACGGCCAGAATGATTCCGAGTTCCAGGACCAGATTGGTCGAGGCGAACTGAAATGCCATGGCGGCATTGAAATTACCGCCTTTTTTGAAGATCGAGCGGGCCAATGCAACGGCGGCATAAGAACAGGAGGACGAGGCCGCCCCAAGCGCGCTGGCGAGCAGAATGGTGCGGGGGCTGTCATCAGGCAGCAGCCGGCTCATCTCACCCTTGCTGACGACGGCTTGGACGACTCCAGAGAGGGTAAATCCCAGAATCAACGCCCAGAGGATTTGCCAGCCCATAGCAAAGGAAAAAGAGATTGCCTGGAAGACGGCGGTCACAATTTCCTGAAACATGTACCGCTCCTGGCTTGTATCAAGATGTTGGCACGTAACGCGCCGCTGACAAGCAAGCCGCGAGAATTAAGCGATGTTGCCAAGGCCGTGGTTTCGCACGTCGCAACATCAGTCGGCAATCACGGCTCTTCCACATGATAGAACAGCCTTGCCACGCGCTCAATTGTCAGCCCCGGCACGATAATCGTGAAGACTACCACGCCATAGGAAACGGCGAGTAATGCTGGGCGCACACCATTTTCCGGCAGGCCCAATGCCAGCGCAACCGAGATGCCGCCGCGAAGACCGCCCCATGTTAGCAGTATCAACGACCGGCCGCGATCACGGTTACGCAACTGAATTGGTAAAGTTGCGACGAGGACGCTGATAGCCCGCACGATGATCGAGAGTGGTATGGCGATTAGGACTGCCGTGACGTGCGATAGACGGAAGGCGATCGCCAGAACCTCGAAACCGATGAGTAGAAACAGCAGCATGTTCAAGACCTCGTCCACCAGGGACCAGAATGTCATCAGTTCGCTGCGGCTGCTTTCGGAGAGCGCCGAACGGCTGCGGCGCGCGCCGAGGGTGAGCCCGGCGACAACCACGGCAATCGGTCCCGACATGCCCAAGGCAGCGGCCAAGCTGAAGGTACCCGCCGCCAATGCCAACGAAAGGATGAGTTCAAGATGAGCGTCATCGACCAGGCGCATTAGCCGTACCGCGACCCAGCCAAGCACCAGACCGAGCAAACCGCCGGCGAAGGCCTCCACAATGAAGCTGCTGAAAATCTCAGCCCCACTGAATACCGAATTGCCGCCGACTGCGACACCGAGGGCAGCGCCATACACCACGACACCAGCACCGTCATTGAACAGGCTTTCTCCTGCGAAGACGGCCTGTAGCGGCGCGGGCAGACCGATCCGGCGCAACATGCCGATGACCGAGACGGGGTCGGTTGGCGCCAGGATTGCCCCCAGGACAATGCACCAGATGAAGGGTACCGCTGGGCCCAGGAACGGAAAGATCAACCACATTGCGCCGCCAAACAAAAACACCGCCAGCAGCGTAGCGATCAGCGCCAACGCCAGCACGGCGAGCTTGCGGGACAACAGGACGGTGAGATCGACCTGCAAGGCACCGGCGAACAACAGAAAGGAGAGTGCGCCATTCAGTAACGTGTTCGGCAGGTCGACGACGTCAAGAAATTGCCGCGATAGCACCCGAAGGTCATAGCCCGGGATCAACGGGTTGATTGCCAGCATGACCAGCGATGCCAGTAGCGCGAAGACGAGCACACCGATGGTGGTGGGTAGCCGCAGGGTGCGGGCATTTACCACACCGAATACAGCAGCGAGGGTCAACAAAATGGCGAACAGGCCGAGCGAGGTCATCCGGGGTAGATCTGCCCGCTGTGTGCCACGGTATCGGCCATATGCTCCCGTCTGATCACCCCATCCACCTGCTCATAGGCGGTGTTCGTCGTGCAGGCAATGACGATGGCCACCGCCGCACGGGGATTGGAGTTTTAGGCACTTGTGGAGTTATATGAGTTGTTTCGAGCACGGCCGCAGCTCATCGAGTAGAATAGGAAATTACCGGTCCCGAGATGTTGGAGGGACCACAGTCTGAGATAGTGTTTCATTTTGGCCTGGTGCGGATTAGTCGTACTATTTCCTTAGCAATATCTTCTGGTGAGAGAATAAAATCAATGCATCCGCTTTTGATGGCGCTCTCCGGCATATCCGGTTGCTTTGCAGTATCCAGAGTCTGTGCGATTGTCGTTCCGCCGACTTCTCTGATTTCACAAAGCGCATCCGCGCCGTCGCCATCGTAACCAGAAACAATGACAGCTATGAGTTTGCCACCCCAGTGTGCGGCTAAGGAACGTAGAAATATCGTAATCACGTCCGGCCACCCACGAGGTTTCGATATGGGCTTCAGACGGAAGAGGCCGTTAAGAACATGTAAGTCGCGCTGTTCTGGGATAATAAACACGTGGTTCGGCCTTAAGATCAGTCCTTCTGTAATCAATTCAACGGGCATCTCTGTGTAATGAGGAAGGATCTCGTGTAACTGGGTGGCGACAATTCTCAGATGATTGACGATGACGATCGCGGCGCCCATGTCCGCCGGAAGTTCCCGTAGAAGGCGAATATAGGCATCAAGCCCTCCAGCAGAACCGCCTACGCAAATGACAGGAAAATTCTTCTGAGCACTATGGTCATGTTTTGGCACCGTTCCAATTTGATTTTGCGAGCTATAAAACGGGTGATAATGTTCTCCCAATTGCCGGATTCACCTTCGCGATATTCTTGGACCAAGGTATTTCTCTATCGGCATCTTATGACGAGATCGCCACGGCTTTCGCCTGCCTGATGCATTTTGGCTTAGATGCATTTTTAGTTCACGACATAGATCAACGGATTGGTAATCGCTGGACTGATGAGTCCAGCACGATTCGACCGAGCTGTAAGTGGTAAACTTCGGAGGCGCGGCCGCCGAAAGGATCCAGCTCTGGAAGACGCCCGTTCTTGCTGTAAGAAGGGATTCTTCAAACGATTAAGCATCCAAAGGCTTTCGTTAATTTTTTTTGAGCCGTAGCTGACCACGAATAAGAATAGAGGCCTACGAGGCTCAAGAATCCCAGTGACAGTGTCAAATAGAACCGCCTCTCCATTGCTCATTGAAGAATCACAAGCTCACAGATGCGTTAAGTGTACTTTGAATAGCGCGTGCCAAGTCTTGTCCCCGAAAAGGTTTCTGCATGACGATTGCGCCTGATCGTACCGGACGTACAGATGCGATATTACCGCTGACAAATATATGTGGAACGAATCCACTGCGCAAAATTTCTTCGACGGCCGACACCCCTGTGCCCTCGCCCAATGCAGCGTCAACGATCATCAAGTCCGGCTTGTATTTTGCAGCCGCAGCTACCGCTTCAACCTCCGTGGCGACCATCGCACAGACGGCATGGCCCATGTCTTCCAGGAGATCGATATATAGGGCTCCAATAATGGCGTTGTCTTCAACGACGAGAACACGACGCGCTTTTAGGTGTACCTTCGCTTCATCTGTCATCTTCAATTACCGTAACTTTTAAATATTGGTCGTCTCTGCCCTGACTCATTGCCCTTGAACCGCTTATGTTTGTAAAATGTCTAACGATATCGTAGCGGGTTTGACCGCCTCGGGCCCCCTCCTCCTACAGCGCGTCCTTCAAGCCGCCCCTATTGTTCGATGCATTGTCATCTTTTTGTCGCTCTTGCTTCGGTAGTGAACTTCGAGTCGTCGAATGCTTGCCAAAAACGTCTTTAAAAGCTCCGTTCGTCCCTTTGGAGACGTCCGTAAACGACTATTGCCTACCATGTCTCGTCGCTCCGTTTGTTGACGGTCACCTGTGAAACCGGTGCCGACGGCTCGACCCTAAGCCAATCGGCGTCGGAATCCCTTCAAATATGTAATCTAAAGGCACCTTATGCCCTTAGCGATATTCCAGGCAGACTCGGAAACTACTTAATTACATGGCGTCCATTGGCCGCTCTAGGCATTTTAGCGAAATGCTGTTAACCATGATAGAAAGACTTTTCTAGGGTTAGCTGTGTGGGAGAGCTGTTGCTCCGAGTCATCGCCGCCTTGATCAATTGGAACACTTTGAAATTCTAAGCAGAGACGGTCGGCGCACGAAATTGGAGGCGACGTGAACGTGAAGCGAAATTGTTGAGAAACCGGCCATCTCGGGCCAAGTCAGCGCCTCCCGGATGGAGGGGCGGGGACGCGTTGGCTCCTAAGTCTCCGTCAGAACTGGAGGATTTTCCGGTCGTTGGGATCGGTGCCTCGGCCGGGGGTCTGGAGGCCTGTACCAAGTTTCTCGCTGCCCTGCCGCCAAACACTGGCATCGCTTTCATCCTCGTGCAGCATCTTGATCCGACGCACGAGAGCATGATGGCGGAACTGTTGGCCCATCATACCTCGATGACTGTTGTGCAGGCGAGTGATGGCATGCTGCTCGAATGCGCGCACCTATATATCATTCCTCCAGGCAGTTATCTCTCCGCCAGCAAGGGCGCCCTGCACCTCTCAAAGCCGGAGATGCGCCATGGCGCACGCTTGCCCTTCGATTTTTTGCTGCGCTCATTGGCTCAGGAATATGGGGAACGCGCCATCTGTGTGATTCTCTCGGGGACTGGCGCGGACGGCAGTCTTGGACTGAAGGCTGTCAAAGAGAAGGGTGGACTCGTTATCGCCCAAGATCCTGAGGAAGCTGACTACGATGGCATGCCTCGAAGCGCGATCCTGACCGGCGCCGTTGATCTTGTTCTTCCGCTGGCAAGCATTCCGGACGCGCTTGTCAAATTTCACCGACGCATGACACTCGCGCGCGCGGCGGCTGCTCCGGATGAAAGGAATTCCCCGCCGGATTGGCTTCCCGAGATTGTCGATCTGCTCCGGAAGAAAACGACCCACGATTTCAGGCTGTACAAGGAGGGCACGCTGCGGCGCCGGATCGAGCGACGCATGGCGATGGCATCGGTCGAGATCGACGACATAGAGCGGTATCTTGACCTCCTGAAGGACAATGAAAAGGAGCTCGACCTGCTCGCTTCAGATCTATTGATCAATGTTACCAGCTTTTTCCGCGATCCCAAGGTATTTGATTTTCTAAGCGAAAGTATCATTCCCGATCTGGTCCGCAACCATTGCATCGATCAGCCGCTGCGCATATGGATCGCCGGGTGCAGTACGGGCGAGGAAACCTATTCGCTTGCCATGCTCTTCCGCGAGGAGATCACAGCCGCGAAGCGAGAGATCAAGCTGCAGATCTTCGCCTCCGATGTCGACGCTGACGCGGTCGGGACTGCACGCGAGGGCCTATACCCGGAAGTGATTGCGGCAGATGTCTCGACAGCGAGACTTGCCCGGTTCTTTTCGAAGGACGACCATGGCTATCGGATTTTACCCGAGCTTCGCGCGACGATCGTATTCGCAGTGCAGGACGTCTTGGCCGACCCACCATTCTCGCGGCTCGATCTGGTTTCTTGCCGCAACCTGCTCATCTACCTCCGTGCTGAGGCGCAAGAGAAGGTCATCTCGTTCTTCCACTTCGCCTTACGCGAAGGCGGCATACTCGTGCTTGGGAGCGCAGAGACGGTCTGCGGTCCCAAGGGCCGCTTCGAGGTTATTTCGAAGGCCGAGCGGATCTATCGGCACATCGGGCACGCGCGACCAGGTGAGACGGGCTTTTTGTTTGGGGCCGCGCAGGGGCCGGCGCCGCCGGCACGGGTACCCCAGGGCCAAACGCCTTCCCGGCAAATCGCGCTTGCCGAGGGTTGCCGCCGTGTCATAATCGAGACCTATGCCCCCGCGGCAGTGCTGATCGATCGCAAACTGGAGTGGCTTTATTCCTTGGGACCGACGGAACGCTACCTCCGCGTGCCCCAGGGCCATCCGAGCTACGATCTGCTCGCGATGGTGCGCCCCCATCTGAGGATCAGGCTCAGGACTGCGATCCATCAAGCCATGCTGGGGAAGGCCCGCATCGTCATCCAGGGCGGCCGGACGAACTACGAAGGCAAACAGGGTTCATTCGACATCGCGGTGCAACCGGCTTTGATCGATGGAGAGAATCTGCTGCTGGTCTGTTTCATAGACGATCCAGCACCGCTTCATAAGCGAAGCCGGACGACAATTCCGCCCGACGTTGAACACGTTGCCGAGCTCGAACACCAACTGGAAGCGACCCAAACGGAACTTCAAGCCGCGATCCACAGCCTCGAAACCGCCAACGATGAGCAAAGAGCGGTCAACGAAGAGGCCTTGTCCGCCAGCGAGGAATATCAATCGACTAACGAAGAGCTGCTCACCTCTAAAGAAGAATTGCAGTCGATGAACGAGGAGCTCACGGCGCTCAACAGCCAGCTCCAGGAAACGCTGGAACGACAGAGGACGACTGCCAGTGATCTGCAAAACATCCTCTACAGCACGGATGTCGCGACCATTTTCCTCGACCTCAATCTCAATATTCGTTTCTTCACGCCGGCGACCAAGTCGCTCTTCAGTATTATAGCGACTGACGTCGGCCGACCACTGGCAGACCTCAATTCGCTGGCGGCCGATAGCGATGTGCTGGTCGATGCTCGCATGGTTTTGCAAACGCTCTCGCCGATCGAGCGAGAGATCCAGTCGCGGGACGGTCGATGGTATGTCCGCCGCATACTACCCTATCGCGCCCAGGATGACGGGGTGGAGGGCGTCGTCATTACTTTTGCCGATATCACCGAGCGGCGACGTGCGGCCGACGCGCTAGAGTCCGCTGAGCGAGAAGCGCAGCAGGCCAATATCGCCAAGTCCCGGTTTCTCGCCGCTGCGAGCCATGACCTTCGGCAGCCGCTGCAGGCGCTTAGCCTTATGCGAGGTGTCCTGACGCGGAAGATCCGCGAGGACAAGAAGGAAGAGGCTTTGGCGCTTGTCACGCGCCTCGACGAGACATCCGCCGCCATGTCGGGCATGCTCAACACACTGCTCGACATCAATCAGCTGGAAGCCGGGACCGTTCATCCTCAGTTCGTCAATTTTCCGATCAATGATTTGCTTGACCGCCTGCGAGACGAATTCGCCTACCATGCCGGGGCGCAAAATCTTCATCTCCGGACCGTTGGATGCAGCCTTTTGGTTTATAGCGATCCCCGTTTGCTAGAGCAGATGCTTCGCAATCTGCTTTCGAACGCGCTGAAATACACAAGGCGCGGCAAAGTATTGCTTGGCTGCCGTCGCGGGGCGGGAACGCTGTGCATTGAGGTTTGGGATACCGGCATCGGCATAGCTGAGCAAGATCTTCAGGCGATCTTCGGCGAATATCACCAACTCGGTAATGCCGCTCGCGAACGCAGTCTCGGCCTCGGTCTTGGATTGTCTATCGTTCAGCGTCTCGCGACCCTGCTTGGCCACCCCGTGCATGTTCGCTCTCAGCTGGGCAGGGGGTCTGTGTTCTCCATCGACGTCATACTCGCGCCGAACGGCACGCAACGCGATGGAGAGTTTCCAATCGCCGGAAATGGTCAGATGGGCGAGTCGGCTCATCGTACCGGCGCAATCCTTGTCATCGAGGATGATAGAGAATTGCGTGAGCTCCTCGAACTGGTCCTCAAGGAAGACGGCCATCGTCCGGCGGCGGCGGCCGATGGAGCCTCGGCGCTCGAATTGCTGGCCCAAGGCAGTTTCTGCCCTGACCTCATCCTCGCAGACTACAATCTGCCGAATGGGATGGATGGGCTCGACGTCGCCGCGAGAGTAAGAAAAACGCTCCATCGCCAGATACCTGTCATCATTCTGACCGGCGACATCTCGACTGACACACTGCAACGTATCGCCAGTCAGGAATGTTTGCAGCTCAATAAGCCGGTCAAGGCAGCAGACGTCATGCAGGCAATTCAGCGCCATCTTCCGATCTTGCAATCCGTGGCGCTTATGCCGCTGGCGCGCCGGACCGAGGCCGGCCCGGCCACCGAAACGCCGGTCATTTTCGTGGTTGATGACGATAGGAACGTACGCGAAGGGATCCGCAGCTTGCTTGAAGCGGACGGGCGGACGGTAGAGGATTTCGCAACGTGCGCAGCATTCCTTGAAGCATATCGCGGCGGTCGCGAAGGTTGTCTCTTAGTGGATGCATATCTGCCCGGGATGACCGGCCACGGGTTGCTGCAGCTTTTGCATGCCCGCGGCGACAGGTTGCCCGCCATCATGATCACCGGCAATAGCGACGTGCCAATGGCTGTCGCGGCCATGAAAGCCGGCGCCTCGGATTTCATCGAGAAGCCCGTCGGCCGGGGCGAGTTGCTTGCCGGGGTGGAACGCGCCCTCGAGCAGTCACGGGACACAACCAAGCTGGCGGCATGGCGAAGGGACGCGGCCAAGCGGGCAAGCAAGCTCACTCAGCGGCAGCGCCAGATCATGGAAATGGTTCTTGCCGGCCATCCCAACAAGAATATTGCCGCGGACCTTTGCCTTAGCCAGCGCACCGTGGAGAGCCATCGGGCTTCGATCATGAAAAAGATGGGTGCCAAATCGCTTCCAGCCTTAGCCCGGCTGGCCTTGGCCGCGGTTTCAGACGCGGACGACAAAACCCCTGGGGTGTCGGCGTGGTGACGTGCTTGCTTTCGGCTTCGAGCAAATGTCGACGCCGTTTAAAAACCGCAGATATTTGCCGCAGTTTGGATTAACGGGTGGGCGGCTTGTCCAGGTAGTCCACAGGAGGGGCCCGCCCCCGTAGCGGAGCGCATTATTGCCCGCAGCGAAGCGGAGGTGGCGGGAGGTTGGCTGTGAACCCACCAGGGCAAGCGGCAGGGCGACAGGCAGGCGACTGAGCGATGGCGTTTTCGGTGTGTCCGCCGCCAGTGTCGGGGCAGTTCGGCAAAAGCCGAATGACGGTGATCAGCGGCTGTGACGCAACGTTGCCGACGCGAAGACGGTAATCAGGCGAGAGCATGGCATTGCGGTCGCGCCTGCCTTTGCCAAGCTCAACCCGCAGCAGCATTCGTTTGCTGTCGATATCGGTGACCTTCAGTGCTCCACCTCGGCCACCCGCAGCCAGGCGCCATAGGCGACTGACAGTGCGGCGAGATGCTTGAGGCAGGTTGTTGCCGCCAGCAGCCGAGCGACCTCATCAGGGCTCAGCACCATCGGCAGCCTAAGGGCGTATGAGATTTGGACCAACTTACGCGACAAATCTGGCCGGGCGAGCGTGGTGGTGAAAAAGAACCGCAGCGCTGCGATTTGACTGTTCATCGCCGGCGCAGGCATCTCGGCCTCGCGCTGCTCTACTTGGAACCGGCGCACCTCCTCGGCCGTCGCGGTGCCCCGCGAACGCCCTAAAAACATCGCAAAACGGGTAACGTTGCGCAAATAATCTTGCTGCGTCTTGGCGCAAAAGCCACGCACGTTCATATCCTCAATCATCCGCTGGCGCAGATCGATCGGCGAAGGCACGGAAGTAGACTTGCTCATCGGACGGCTCCTCTTCAGTGAAAGAAGTCAGCATCCTCAGGTAGGACCGTTCAAAAATTCAAACAAAACCAGACAGACAGTTCCACGCATCGCTATCAACAAAGCCACCAATCCCGCGCAGCGGGTTCGTTCTCCGGCCAAGAGAGGTCTTGTGAAACTCCGAATATCCTGAAGTAAATATTCAAGTCTTGATGTTTAACAAAAAATCATATATGTAAAACATATCGGAGGTAAGTCATGAAACCCGAGACGAATGACTTTTTGATAGCCCGGCGGCGGTCGGTCGTAGCGACGGCCAAAGCCGAAGGTCTTTTGGCTGGCGACAACAGCGCGCTCGGCGCGCGCGTTCCCCGCCTACTCGTTATTCGGGCGAAGGAGCGAACCGGTATTAGCTCGACGACTGACTTGGTAGAGTATGCGCTGGCGAAAGTTGCGCTCGAAGATGATTTCGGCGGCAAGCTTGTCGCCCGCAAAGGATCGATCCCGGCGGACATAAAGCTTGACGTTTGATCGTCGGGCTTCGATCCGGCGAATCAAACCGCAGAGACGCACGCTTGCCCTCTTTCGCCGCGCAAATGCCGATCTTCGATTTGTAAGTGGACAACCGCTTGTTGGTCGAGAATTGCTGCTGGATACTTGCGTCTACATCGACGTCCTCCAGGGCAAGACGCCTCTTGAAGTCGACCGGATACTCGAAACGCGAATCGCAAATCATTCAACCGTTGCGTTGGCTGAGCTTTCCCATCTGCTTGGCGCATTGGATCCCACTCACCCCGGAACCGCCGGTGCATTAAAACCGCTTGGTCAAACCATCGACGATATGCCACCGCATCGCCTTACGGCCCCATCAATCCGGGCATGCGGCGAAGCGGGAATGCTGGCGGGGCTAGTGACGCGGTTGACCGGCCAACGGAAAAGTATCGCACTGCTCAACGACGCAATGCTGTTTCTGCAGGCAGCCGAGATGGGGTGCGATTTGCTCACAGCCAACGTGTCGGATTTCGATTTCTTCGATCAACTCC
>Ga0116230_10000141_pt1 | contig 56755 bp, 54 predicted proteins | sample S1TSphfallax_3_FD_88678 | JGI IMG/M metagenome (GOLD analysis project Ga0116230, IMG submission 88678) | Host-associated microbial communities from peat moss isolated from Minnesota, USA - S1T2_Fd - Sphagnum fallax MG | ecosystem: Host-associated > Plants > Peat moss > Unclassified | place...
AGAGCCGCCGTCACGAGCGCTGCGCACGCGAGCGCGGCGAGACCGCGCCGCCGCGGGCCCTTACCGGACCGCTCGGCTGGCGCTACAACAGCCGCGGCTGCCCCAGTCGGCGCGCCTGCCCCAGTCGGCGCGCGTGGCCCAGCCGGCGCGGCAGCCCCGGTCGACGCGGCAGCCCCGGTTGACGCGGCAGCCCCGGTCGACGCGGCCGCCGCCCGATTCGGTATCGGTGGGACCGGGCCCGAGTCTTCGCCCCGCGTTTCCTCCAGCCACGCTTGGAGTTCCTCCGGCGCGGCCCAGACGGCGCCCCGGTCGCCGCCCGGAATCCGGTGCACGGGCAGCGCCCGGGACGCTTCCCAGCGCCGCGCCGTACGCGCCGTGCAGCCCAGATGATGGCCGATGGCCTTCCAGCCCACCAAACGCTTCCGTTGAGAATGCAAACCGCGGCCCGTGGTGCTCATGCCGAAGAAGGCGTAAGCGCGGTCGGTTTCGTATCATCGCGCTACCGGGGCGCGTGCGGCCGGTGGCAAAGCTCATGGATTGGCGCGGGTCGATCGGGAAGCGCCCGCGCGGCTGCGGCGGCTCGGGCGCGAGCCGGCCGGCTTGACGCCGGCGGCCGGGAGCGGTGGCTGCTCGGCGAGCAGCAATTTCACGAATGCCGTCGCGGCCGCCGACAGGCGCTTGTCGCTGCGGTGGACGACGTACCAGCGGCGCATGATCGGGAAACCTTCGACGGGCAGCACGACGAGCCGGCGAGTCTCCAGTTCGAGCTCGATCGTCTGAAGCGAAACGACCGCGAGCCCCAAGCCCGCCTGAACGGCCTGTTTGATCGCCTCGTTCGTGTTGAACTCGCAGCCGGGAGAGTACTCGACACCCATGTCGGCGAAATGTCGCTCGATCACGGCGCGCGTCCCGGACCCCGGTTCGCGCACGACGAAGGTTTCGCGCGCCAGCCGTTGCAGAGAAATCGTGCCGAGCTTGGCGCAGGCATGCGTCGGCGCGGCGATCACGACCAAGGGATTGTCCTTGAACGGCAGCGCCACCAGATCCGCGCTCTCGGGAGGCTGCCCCGTCATCGCGAGGTCCGCACGGTTGTCCGCGAGCGCCGCGAGCACGTCCTCGCGGTTCGCGACCTGGAGACTGATGCTCATGCCGGGGTGCCGCTCGCTCAATGTGGCGAGCAGCGGCGGCAGGAAATAGTTCGCCGTGGAGACGACGGCGAGCCGCAGGAAACCGCGCTGCAAGCCGCGAAACTGATCCATCGCCGTCTTCAGTTCCTGGGCCTGGACGGCGAAGCGTTGCGCGTGGATGCGCAGTTCGAATCCCGCCTCGGTCAGGAACAGCCGCTTGCCGATCTGCTCGACGAGCGGCAGGCCGATCTGCGCCTCGAGCTGCTTCATCTGCATCGACACCGCGGGCTGCGTGATGTGCAGTTCTCCGGCCGCCCGCGAAATCGAGCTGTGGCGCGCCACGGCCTCGAAAATCTTCAGTTGTCTCAGAGTGATGTGCATGACGGAATTATGACCAGCCGCATTCGGAGTCAACCATAAGATGTCCTTATGATAGCAACACGAGGATTGAATTGTTGCCGGCGATCCCCGCGACTATCTTGGCCGCCAACGAGAACCGCAGGAGAAGATCGTGGCCGAGAAGAGTTACACCGCCGGCGTCAAGGACTACCGTAAAACGTACTGGACGCCTGATTACGTTCCCCTCGACACCGACCTGCTCGCGGTTTTCAAGATCGTGACGCAGGCCGGGGTGCCGCGCGAAGAGGCCGCCGCAGCGGTCGCCGCGGAATCCTCGACCGGTACCTGGACGACGGTCTGGACCGACCTGCTGACCGATCTCGATTACTACAAGGGCCGCGCCTACCGCATCGAAGCGGTGCCCGGCGACGCCAATGCGTTCTATGCGTTCATCGCCTACCCGCTCGACCTGTTCGAGGAGGGATCGGTCGTCAACGTGTTGACCTCCCTCGTAGGCAACGTGTTCGGATTCAAGGCGGTGCGCAGCCTGCGCCTCGAGGACATCCGCTTCCCGCTCGCGTACGTCAAGACCTGCGGAGGCCCGCCCAACGGCATCCAGATGGAGCGCGATCGCTTGAACAAGTACGGGCGCGCTCTATTGGGCTGTACGATCAAGCCGAAGCTCGGACTCTCCGCCAAGAATTACGGGCGCGCCGTCTACGAATGCCTGCGCGGCGGCCTGGACTTCACGAAGGACGACGAGAACATCAACAGCCAGCCGTTCATGCGCTGGCAGCACCGCTTCGAATTCGTCATGGAAGCCGTCCAGAAGGCGGAGCAGGAAACCGGCGAGCGCAAGGGACACTATCTCAACTGCACCGCACCGACTCCCGAGGAAATGTACAAGCGCGCTGAATTCGCGAAACAGCTCGGCGCCCCGATCATCATGCACGACTTCCTGACGGCAGGCTTCACGGCAAATACCGGCCTCGCGAACTGGTGCCGCGAGAACGGCATGCTCCTGCACATCCACCGTGCGATGCACGCGGTGCTCGACCGCAATCCGTACCACGGCATCCATTTCCGCGTCCTGACGAAGTGCCTGCGTCTGTCGGGCGGCGATCACCTCCACTCCGGCACGGTCGTCGGAAAGCTCGAGGGTGATCGCGAGGCGACGATCGGCTGGGTCGATCTGATGCGCGAACCCTTCGTCCCGGAAAATCGCGCCCGCGGCATCTTCTTCGACCAGGACTGGGGCTCGATGCCCGGCGTCATGCCGGTCGCGTCCGGAGGCATCCATGTCTGGCACATGCCGGCGCTGACGGCGATCTTCGGCGACGATGCCTGCTTCCAGTTCGGCGGCGGAACGCTCGGCCATCCCTGGGGCAACGCAGCCGGCGCCCACGCCAACCGCGTCGCTCTCGAGGCTTGCGTCGAGGCCCGCAACCAGGGCCGGCAGGTCGAGCGCGAGGGTCGCGAGATCCTGACCGAAGCGGCGCAGAGCTCGCCCGAACTCAAGATCGCGATGGAGACCTGGAAAGAGATCAAGTTCGAATTCGACGTCGTCGACAAGCTCGATGTCGTCAATCGCTGAAGCGAGACAAGGCAGACCGGTTACCGGCACGCACATCAACGTGGGAGTTAGCGAATCATGCCCGAGATAATGGCTTACAAGACGACGGAACGACGCGGCGAGACTTTTTCTTACCTTCCGCCGATGACGCCCGATCGTCTGCGTCAGCAGATCAGCTATCTGATTGCCCAAGGGTGGAATCCGGCGATCGAGCACACGGAGCCCGAGCGTTCCTTCTCGAGCTTCTGGTACCTGTGGAAGCTGCCCTTCTTCGGTGAACGTTCGATCGAACGCATCCTGTCGGAACTCGAGGCCTGCCACCGCGCGAATCCGGGCCACCACGTGCGTCTGCTCGCCTACGACAACTACTCTCAGTCGCAGGGCACCGCCTTCATCGTGTTCCGCGCCGGCGCGCGCTGACCCGCCCACCGGAACACGCCATGGCCGCTTCACCCGCTACCAAGACACTCGGATCAGGTGCCATTTCCGGCCGTGCCGCCTCGATCGAGCGGCGGCTCGCGCTCTCGGCGGGCAAGACCGCGTTGCCCCCGGCCGCCGAGCGCGTGCGCAATGGTGAGCGCAGTGCTTCCTTGCCCGTCGCAACCGTTTCGCCTGCGACGGCCGGCCCGGTCGCGAACCCCGCGCCGTCTGCTGCCGTCTCGGCGCCCGCGGCATCGCAGTCGTCCATGAAAACGGTGTCGGCCTCGCCGACGCCTTCCGCCGGCGCCATTTCGGGCCGCGCCGCGTCGCTCGAGCGACGCCTCGCCTTGTCGGCCGGCAAGGCCGCGTTGCCGCCCGCGCAAGAACGGGTGCGCAACGGTGAGCGCAGCGCCGCGCTGCCGGCAATCACCCCGGCAGCCAGGGCGCCACTCGCCCTGGTCGGCGCCCCCGCACCCGCCAGCACGAAATCCGCCGAGACGAAGCCCGGCGTGACGACGCCCGGCACGTCGCATGGGTCGGACGAACCTTGCGCAGCCGATTGCTGCAACAAGCCGGCCCGAATGCGCCGCGTGATGCAGTCGCAGCGAGGCCGGGGCGACGCGCCGGCGGCGCCCCCATCCCGTCCTCCGCGTGAGGGACGGTTGCAATACGCGCCGAAAGTCGTCGCATCGATCACTCAGGGTCGTCAAACCGTCACGGGCTCACGCCTCGGCAGCGGCAGCCAGGTGACCGGTGTCGATTCGGGAGTCGGCCAGCCCGTCTCGGGAACTCAGTACATCGGTCGCGAAAGCGGTCATGCCGCCGTCATCGGCGGACCGAAGGTCGGTCTCTCGCGCACGCCGCGCGGCGGCGTCGTCTCCGGCACATTGATCCGCAGTCAGGTGGCGGTCACGGGCGACGAGGCCGGCGGGAAGATCACGATCACTGGCGAAGCGGACCAACGTCCGGACGACGATTTGACCGAGCGCCGCGAGGCCGGCGGCCATGCCTCCGCCCAGTTTCAACGGCAAGCCGATCCTCACGGTCACACCGTGTTCGGCACGAATCTCGGCCGCAGCCTGCGACAGGCGGGCTCCCGGGATCGCCAGCGCGAAACGGCGCTGGAGACGACCGATCAGGGCCTCGCGATCACGGGTTCGGCGGTGGGCCGGGCGACCCGCGTCACCGGGGACGAAGACGGGGCGTGTCGCCAGGTCACCGGCGATCAGTATCTCAGCCCCGCCAGAGCGCAAGCCGAATGCGGCGGTTCGGGCGGCGGAACCTCGGCACCCGCCGCGATGGGCGGGCTGCGGCGCGATCCCGTCACCGGTGCCAAGGTGCGCGTCTCGACGACCTGGGGCGAACAACGGATCACCGGTGCCGATGTGGAGCACGACCCCCGGGTCACCGGCGATATGCAGGGTTCCTGTTCGGTGATCACCGGCACGCATTACCAAGGGCCACGCACGCAGCACGGCTGGTGCGACCCCGAAGTCGGCACCACGGCCGAGCAGCAGCTGCGGCGAAAACCATCGGGCATGGCGGTCACCGGCGATACGCCGCTGCACGACGACGCCGTCACCGGCACTTCCCGCGGCGCGGCGCGCTCGATCACGGGCACGCCCTATTATCGCGACGAGGTTGCGACAGAGTCTCCCAAGGACGTAATCGCCGCCGTCAACGATCGGTTTTCCGTCCCTTCGCCGCAACGCGCCGCCCAGCTGCGCGCGAATCGAAGTGCCGTCGAGGCGCCCGGCGCGGCCGGTCGTATCACGGGGGCGTTCGCCATCGAATGCAAGAAGCTCACCGGCAATCTCGAGTTCACGTTCCGGTCGCGTAACACGGCGGATCGTGAGGAGAAACCGGGACGGGCCCGGATCAGCGGCGAAGGCAGTACCGAGGGCCGCCGGATCTCGGGCCATTCGTGGGACGAGAACAGCAACGTGACCGGTACCGAAGGCCACACGGCCGTGGAGCGCAATCCGAGCGAGCGTGGCGGTAAGGCGCAGCCGTTCTCGGGAGCGAATCGCTTCAAGGCGATGGCAGTCAAAGAGGATCCTAAGCAGCTGGTGACCGGCATGTTCGGCTGGTCGTCGAGTTCCGCCGCGAAAGTCACTCTGTCCGGGGGCGCCCACGGATGATTCCGAACGCCACACGCCGGCTCACCCGGGCGGCGCACCCGTCCGCGAAGCCGCGATATGCCGGGGCACGTTCCGCGCTGCTGCCGGGACCGCAGCTACTGCCCTTGCCGTCCGCCTACCGCGGGGCGACGTCCCACACGGCCGCGCCCGGCGGATCGTCCGCCTCGTCCGCGAGCCATCCGCTGTCGGATCCTGCGACCAGCCGTTCCCTGGCCGCGCGCGCCGAGGAAATCGGCGCCGCATTCGCCCGCATCGAGCCGGCCCTGCGAGAGCTCGCGGCCGACCAGTTTCAGGACGGCTTCGCCGCCATGGCGCAGGCGCGCGTCTCGCGGGAATTCGGCCTGACCCTGCCTGCATCGGCATTCGCCGCCTCTTGGGCGGCTCCGCTCGATGCCCGTCGCCTCTATGCGCGGATCGTGATCGGAACGTTTTGCCGGCTGATCGAGCGGGACTTCGATCGCAGCCACGCGACCCTGTCCGATGGTGAGCCGGCGGAGGAATTGATCCGCCGCTGGGGTTTTCATGCCATCGACGTCACGCCCTGCGCGGACGGTCGCTTGAGCGGAGTCGTGGACTACATATTGCGCATCCCGCCGGCGGTGATTGCCTACCGCAAGTCCTATGCCGGGGCGATGTTCGACGTCGAGGAGTCCCTGCGGCACTGGGAAGCGGTCGAGCTGCGCCGCTGGCGCGAGGGCCGTCCGAACACCGCCGAAACGCCGACCCGCTTCCTCAAGCTCGGCGTCTATCACTACAGCAGCATCGAGCCGCGTCGGCAGGGTTGCGCCGCGCACGGCAGCGACGAGACCAAAGCGGCGGGAGCTCTGCTCGAGCGCTTGCGTCAACTCGAGCAGGCGGTGGAACTGAGCCACTGCTGCGGCGCGAAGATCGCGAGCCTGCTGGTCGGCGTCGACACCGACACGGATGCGATCCGCGTGCACGTGCCCGACCCGAGCGGTGCGATATCGACGGATCGATTCGTCGATAACTCGGCACTCTATGCAGATACGCAGGGCCTCGGGCGCGAGGACGCCAAGGCCGCCATTCGAGCCGCCGTCGCGGCCTGCGCGGGCGTCCCCGACGACGACGCGGCGAGCGAGGGCATGCGATGGTTTTGCGGCTACCTGCTGAAGAACAACATCGCGCAGATCGCAGCGGTGCGTGCCTTGCACGGCGCCAGCTATGCGGATCGTGGTCATACGGAACGCCTGATCGTCGTCGGCGATGCGGTCGATGACGTGCAGCTGCGCAATCTCGCTTTCCAGGCGCAGATGGAGACCGTCGAAGAAGGCTCGGTCGATCTCGACATCGGTCTGCATATCCTGCGCGGGCTCAACGAGCCCCGCTCGCTCGCGGTGCCGGTGCTCGTGCACCTGCGCTACGACCCCCGCATTCCCGGTGCACGGGATCGCGCCGAGGGCCGTGCGCGCCGTCTGCAACGCGCGATCGAAGCACGCTACGCGGCGGCCGTCGCCGCCGGTGTCATAGTCGTGAGAGCGGCCGTACGCGCGGGCGATGCGGCCCGCCTCGATCCGGTCGAGCCGCTCGTCACCGAGCGTGATGCCGCCGGAGCCAGCCAGGAGTCGCATGTATGAAGATTTGTCAGGTCGAGGGCACCCTGGTCGCAACCGCCCGCATCGGCAGTTTGCAGAACCGCCGTCTCCTCGTCGTCAAGGAACGCGGCAGCAGCGGCAAACAGGTGGCGGTCGATCCGGTCGGCTGCAAGCCCGGCGACTGGGTGATTGCCGTCGGCAGTTCGGCCGCGCGCGACGCGGCGGGCAGCAAGGACTATCCGAGCGACCTCACGATCGTCGGAATCATCGATTATTGGGACGACAGCAGCGGCCAGGCAGGAGTGCGAGCGGATGCAAATCCACCGAGTCGTACGTGAACTCGTGACGACGAAGCGCAACTTCTGGCTCGCAGCCAAGTCGCTGCGTGTCGTCGAGGATGCGAAGGGCAACCTCGAGGTGGCGCTGGATCCGATCGGCGCCAAGCCCGGTGACTTCGTCGTCACGATCGGCATTTCCGCGGCGCGCATCGCGGCGGGCAATCCGAAGATCACGACCGATCTGACGATCGGCGGGATCATCGATCATTGGGATGAGGCGCGCTGGCGTCTGTAGACGCCCGCGTACCGAGAACGTTGGATATGGCAATCAATTCAAAGCGAAGGAGAACGAAGATGGCAAGTGAAAAGTTGGGCATCGCCTTGGGCATGATCGAGACCCGCGGTCTCGTACCCGCGATCGAAGCGGCCGATGCGATGACGAAGGCCTCCGAAGTGCGGCTGATCGGTCGACAGTTCGTCGGCGGCGGCTATGTCACGGTGCTGGTACGCGGCGAAACGGGTGCGGTCAATGCGGCGGTTCGCGCCGGCGCGGACGCCTGCGAGCGGGTCGGCGACGGTCTCGCGGCGGCGCACATCATCGCGCGTCCGCATTCGGAAGTGGAACAGATCCTGCCGTTGCAGGCCAGCGGCCCGGATGCGGCGCATAGCTGATGTTTCCGCGCACGATGCGGCTCGGTAAGGAGTGGAGAGCGGGGCGGGTCCAGGGAACCCCCGCTCGGCCACTTGCCGGCTGGCCGGCGGCCCGCACTCGATATCGATGATTCCGGAGGCGAATCCATGAACGCTGTGCAGGGGATGTCGGGTAATCTGCAGAATCCGAGGGTTCAGAAGAGAGAGGGGAGCAAGATGGCCGCTACACTGCCGTTGCCGGAAGGCTGGAAGTCCGTCGAGCACCCGCCATCGTTGTTCCGTCGCTTCCAATTCGCCTCGTACAAGGAAACTCGCGCCTTTCTCGATCGGCTCGCGGCGCTGTCCGAGGAGATGAGTCTGTATCCGGACCTGGGTTTCGGCCCGACCCACGCGAACGTCACGGTTTACGGCACCGACGGAAAGGCGCCGGGCGATCACGAGATCGATTTCGCCACCAAAGCCGCGACTCTCGCGTCTGCCGGCTAGAGCTTCGAGATCCCGCGATGCGTTCCGCTCCGATCGACGTCGCGGTATGCATCGTGCGGGCGGCCGATGGCCGCGTACTGATGGCGCAGCGCACGGCCCGGCAGCTGTCGGCGGGCTATTGGGAGCTTCCGGGCGGCAAGGTCGATCCGGGCGAGACGCCCCAACAGGCGGCGGTGCGTGAACTGGCGGAAGAGACCGGTCTCACCGCACTCAGCGTTCGTCCTTGGATTCGTTACGGCCATGAATTTCCGTTGCGGCGTCTCCGCTTGTTTTTTTTTCGGGTCGATCAGTGGTCCGGTTCTGCCCAGGGTCGCGAAGGCCAGCACGTCGCCTGGATCGATCCTGCCAAACCTGAAGTCGCGCCGATCCTCCCCTCCGTCGAGCGGGTGCTCGCCGCGCTGGGCCTGCCGGATCTCTACGCCGTCACCGACTCCTATCGTCATGGGGGCCCCGATGGGGTGATCGCGGGCCTCCCACAGGCCTTGCGAGCCGGTCTGCGGCTGATCCAGGTGCGCGAGCCGGACATGGCGCCCGATCAGCGCGTCTTGTTCGCGCGGCGCATCGCCACGATCGCCGAACCCTATGGTGCGCGGGTTCTTCTGGCCGGATCCGCACTCGAAGCGCGCCGCGCGGGCTTGAACGGATTGCACGCGACGGCCGCCGAGCTGCGCCGCACCACCCATCGACCCGCCGTGAAAATCTGGTTGGCGTCTTGCCACGACGGCGACGATTTACGGGTTGCCGAAGAACTCGGGGCGGACGCCGCCGTCATCTCCCCGGTATTGCCGAGCAAGGCCCATCCCGACCGTCCGGCCATCGGCTGGGACGGCTTGCAGCGCCTGGCGGCGGGTGCGCGCCTGCCGGTTTATGCGCAGGGCGGGGTGTCACGCGCTTCCATTCCGGAGGCGCGCCGCGCCGGTGCGGTCGGCATCACCTCCGGTGACTGGCTCTAAGGCAGCGCACGACGGCCGGAACGCATAAGTTCGTCTGAAGATACGACAAGAAGTTCTGAATGGCGATGTCGGACTCCCGTGCCTATCTTGCGTAGTGGGGGACTTCGACGGTTCGGGAGGCACCTGTGATCAGTAATTGGCTCTGGCTCATCGGTTTGGGACCCGCCGCGCTCGGCCTGACCGCGCTGCTGCCGGGCATGGAGAACCCGCTTTCGACCGCGCGGCGCATCATCGCCGCGAAAGCCGCCGCCGCGCTGACGGCGCTGCTCGCGATCGGAATCGCGGTGGCGATCATCCTGCACGGAACGCTGCGCACCCCCTTGGTGGGCTTCGCCGGCATCGGTTTCAGTCTCTACCTCGACGCGCTTGCCGCCATGATGTTCTGCCTGGTCGGTCTGATCGGCCTGATCGTCGTCGCCTACAGCCAGCATTACATGGATGGCGATCCTCAGCAGCTGCGCTTCATGCGCGAACTGTGCCTGACGCTGGCCGCCGTTTTGCTCGTGATCGTCTCCGGCAACATGCTGCTGTTCGCGCTTTCCTGGATCGCGACGAGTTGGGGACTGCATCGGCTGCTCGTGTTCTATCCGGACCGGCAGGCGGCGATCCTCGCGGCCCGCAAGAAGTTCCTGACGAGCAGAATCGGCGATCTGTGCCTTTTCGCGGCGATGTTCCTCGTCTATCGCCTCTGCGGAAGTCTTCAGTACGACACGATTTTTTCGGTGATGCATGCGATGAACTCGGGCTCGGCGCCAACGATGCTGCATGCCGCGGCCCTGCTGCTCGTCGCGACGGGCCTCTTGAAGTCGGCGCAATTCCCCTTGCATGGCTGGCTCATCGAGGTCATGGAGACCCCGACGCCGGTGTCCGCGCTGCTGCACGCGGGGATCATCAATTCGGGCGGCTTCCTCGTTCTGCGCTTCTCGGACTTGGTCGCTCTGTCGACCCCGACCTTGTACACGCTCGCCATTTTGGGCGGCATGACGGCCCTGTTCGGATCCGTCGTGATGCTGACCCAGACCTCGATCAAAGTGTCACTCGCCTATTCGACGACCGCCCAGATGGGCTTCATGATGCTCGAGTGCGGCCTGGGCGCCTTCTCGGCCGCTTTGCTGCACATTCTTGCGCACTCGCTCTACAAGGCGCATGCCTTCCTCTCGTCCGGGAGCGTCATCGACATCGCACGGGCTTCGTGGACGCCGAGTCCCGGCGGTAAGCCGCATCCGGCGCGCCTCGCGATCTCGATCGCCGCGGTGCTGGCGGTCACCGTCGCGATCGGTTCTTTGTTCGGTGCGACGCTCGTTGCCAAACCCGGGGTGTTCACGATGGGAGCGGTCGTGGTGCTCGCGATGATCCTGCTGATCGCAAACGGCATCGACGAGCATCCGAGCGTCTACGTCGTCTTGCGCACGGCCGGCCTCGCGGTCGTCGTGACCGTCGTCTACTTCAGTCTGCAACTGCTCGTGGAGATGCTGCTCGCCGATTCCGTCGCGCCGACCCAGGCCCTGCGCGGTCCGCTCGATCTGGCGATCGTCGTCGCGATCATCCTGGGGTTCGGCGTGGTCACGCTGTTTCAGGGCTTGTTGCCCGGCCGCAGCTCGGGCGCCCGGTGGGCAGCGCTCTACGCCCATCTGTCGAACGGCTTGTACGTCAATACGATCGCAAACCGGTGGCTGCTGCGCTTTTGGCCGAGTCCTCCGCAGCGTGCGGGCGGGGGGGCCGGCCGGTGAACACGTCGATCGCGCCGATGCCTATCGATGAGCGCGCCGAACTGCTCGCGGCGATCGCCGCGGCCTGCGGACGCATCGCGCCGCTTTGGCCCCTGAAGCATTTCGTCGCGGTCAACCCGTTTCTCGGATTCACGGACCGCTCGTTTCATGCGACCTGCACGACGATGCGGCGCGTCGCCCGCATCGACATGTTGATGCCGCGCAGTTTTTACCGCGAGGCGCTGTCCGCCGGGCAGATCGAGGATCGCGATCTCGCCGCCGCGCTCGCCGCCGCCCCCGCCGATTGGCAGGTCCCCGAATCCGTCGCGGCCCTGAAACTCGCGCTGGAACAGGACGTGCCGATCCGCACCGGGGCCAGCGCCGTCGTGGCCACCGTGGCCGAAGTGCTCGACACGCTCGCCTCGGGCGACCGGCAAGCCTCGCGCACCAGCTTCATGGTCGATGAGATCTCGAAATGGTGCGCGGCCTATTTCGACGAGGGGCAGTCGGTCTGGCGCCTGCCGTCCCGGGACCTGCGCCCTTATGCGGCCTGGCGTGCCTCGATGCGTCACGACCGCAACCCGGAGATGATGGGCATCCCGGGCTTTCGCGCCGCGGTCGCCGAGCTGCCCGAGGACCCGGTCGATGCGATCGATGCGGTCGTCCGAGAACAGGGCGTGCCCGATCGCGCGATCGCCGATTATCTGCATCAGGCCCTCTCTGACATCGGCGGATGGGCCGCCTACGCGCGCTATCTCGTGTGGAACAACGAGCTCTACGGCCGCGAGGACGACACGCTCGTGCAGCTGCTCGCGATCCGCGTCGTCTGGGGCTATACGCTGTTTCTCGAGCATCGCGGCAATCGCGCGTTTCGCGAGGCCTGGAGCCGTGCCATGCAGGCCGCCGCCACGCCGCCGCAGGACGAGCAGCTGGGCCACGATCCGGACATCGCAATCGACCTGCTGCTCCAGGAGGCCTACGAGGGCGCCTACCAGCGTCGCTTACTGGCGCAAATAGGACAGAACACTCTGGAAATCCGGCGCAAGTCGGCCGATCGACGCAAGCAGGTGCAAGCCGCGTTCTGCATCGACACGCGCTCCGAGATTTACAGGCGGGCCTTCGAGTCCGTGTTCACCGACGCCGAAACGCTGGGTTTCGCCGGCTTCTTCGGCTATCCGATCGAGTACGTCAAGATCGGCGACGTTCAAGGGGGCGCCCAATGCCCCGTGCTGCTGACCCCGCGTTTCGTCGTCTGTGAGGCGGTGAAGAATGCGTCCATCGAGGAGGAGGCCAAGATCCTCGGCATGCGACAGCTGCGCCGGCGCGCGGCCAAGGCCTGGAAGTCCTTCAAGCTGGCCGCGGTCTCCTCGTTCATCTATGTCGAGACGGCGGGTCTGCTGTACGCCGCGAAGATCCTCAGCGACAGCCTTGGTCTGACGCGTCCGGTCAAGGATCCGAACACCGACGGACTCGATGCCGCGGTGCTCGGCCGGGTGGGTCCCCGCGTCGAGCCCCGGCGGGTCGGTGATCGCGACACCGGCTTCGACGAACATACGCGGATCGTGCAAGCCGAGGCCGTGCTGCGCGGCATGTCCTTGACCGATCAGTTCGCGCGCCTCGTGCTGCTCGTCGGTCACGGCAGCACCACGGCCAACAATCCGCATGCGTCGGGGCTCGACTGCGGGGCCTGCGGCGGCCATACCGGAGAGGCGAATGCGCGCGTCGCGGCCGCGATCCTGAACGTCCCGGACGTCCGCTCGGGCCTGCGTTCGCGCGGCATCGACATACCCGATGACACCTGGTTCCTCGGCTGCCTGCACGACACGACGACCGACGACATCGTGATGTTCGACGTGGACGATGCGCCCGCGACCCATTTGGAGGAAATCCGACGCGTGCGCGGGCGTCTGTCGCGCGCCTCCTCGCTCGCCCGACTGGAACGCGCCGCCCTGCTCGGCGTTCCCGAGGGGCCGAAAACGGAGGCGCGCGTGCTCGCGCGCAGCCGCGATTGGTCCCAGGTCCGCCCTGAGTGGGGCCTCGCCGGCAATGCGGCGTTCATCGCCGCCCCGCGCTCGCGCACCCGCGGCATCGATCTCGGAGGGCGCGTGTTCCTCCACGACTATGCCTGCCGCAACGATGAAGACTTCACGATCCTGGAGCTGATCATGACCGCGCCGATGATCGTCGCGAGCTGGATCAATCTCCAATACTACGGTTCGACCGTGAACAACCGCGCTTTCGGCGCCGGCAACAAGGTACTCCACAACGTCACCGGGACGATCGGCGTGCTGGAGGGAAACGCGGGCGACTTGAAGGTGGGGTTGCCCCTGCAGTCGGTACACGACGGCCGCCACTTCGTCCATGAACCGCTGCGGCTCAACGTCATCATCGAGGCGCCCGTCGGCGCGATCAACGCCGTGATCGCGAAGCATCCTACGGTGAAGGACATGGTGGATCATCGCTGGCTGCATTTGTTTGCGCTGTCCGAGCGTGGGATCGTGACGCACCGGTACCGGGGCGGCTTGGAATGGGAGGAGGTCGACACCCAGGATGCGGCGGCGTAGCGATCTGCGCCGGTCACCCGGTCAGCATGCCGGGTCTCAGGCGGATTCGCCAAGCAAGGAAATCAGCTTCTGGGCCGCGGCCGGCGCCCGCTCCTTGGCACCATTGATGAAATAGAGGAACACGTCGCGCGCCGGTGCAGCCGCCCGGGCGTTGGCGGAAATCCCGGCTTTCGGGGAGATCCCGGTTTTGGGGGAAATCCTGGGCAGGTCCGCGGGGTGCTTGCCACGGGCCCAGGTCTCGGTCCGGGCCGCCCAACGTTTCAAGGCGGCGGGTGAGTAGCCCGTCCTGACCGACGCGGCACAGCGGCGAAGCCGCGCGTAAACGAAGTCCGCCGTGACGTCGGCGCACGCCGGGTACGCCGGATCGTCGACGAGCACGACGGCGACCCCATGTCTCCGGGCGATCTCCAGAAAGGACCCACACAGGAAGCTCGCGTCGCGAACTTCGAGGGCGTGCCGCAGCGGGACTCGGCCGAGGGCCGGGGGCAACAGGGAGAGGAACGCATCGATTTCGGCGGCCCGAAAGCGTTTGGTCGGCGACAATTGCCACAGGATCGGGCCGAGCTTCGGGCCCAGCTCGGTGATGCCACTGTCGAGGAATCTCGCCACGGCCGTGCCCGCGCCCGCGAGGTCCTTGCGCTGAACGATGAAGCGCGGAGCCTTGACGGCGAACACGAAATCCTCCGGCGTTGCGTCATGCCATTTGCGAAATGTCGACGGCGACTGCAGACGGTAAAACGTTCCGTTGACCTCGATCGACGTCAGCCGTCGGCTGGCGTATTCGAGTTCGCGGGCCTGCGCCGTGCCGGGCGGGTAGAACGTGGTTCGCCAGGGCTCGTAGCTCCACCCCCCGATGCCGACACGAATGCGGACCCGGGGCGACGTCGGCGGCTTCTTTCGCGGCAAGAGCACCTCACTCGGAATGGCTATGCCTGATGCTTCGGCTGCGCCGCGACCGCATCGTACGCCGCGATCCTGCGCAACCAATGGTCCTTGGTCCCGCGCGGCAGAAATGCCGCTTCGATGGAATTTTCCGCGAGCGTGCGCAGCTCCGCGCGGGAGAGGCGCAATCCCTGCTGAACGGCCAGAAAATTTTCGAGCAGATAGCCGCCGAAATACGCCGGGTCGTCCGAGTTGACAGTGACGCAAAGCCCGAGGTTCAGCAGCCGGCGCAGATTGTGGTCCTCGATCCGGGCGAACACCTTCAGCTTGACGTTCGAGAGCGGACACACGGTCAGCGGCACGCGCTCGCGCACCAGCCTCTCGACCAGGGCTGGATCCTCCTCGCAACGCACACCATGGTCGACGCGCCGCACGTGCAAGAGATCGAGCGCCTGCGCGATGTAGCTCGGTGGTCCTTCTTCTCCCGCATGCGCCACCGCGCTCAGTCCTTCGCTGCGCGCCCGGTCGAACACAGCGGCGAATTTCTCCGGTGGGTGGCCGGTCTCTGACGAGTCGAGACCCACGGCCGTCAGCAGGTGCTTGTGGGGGAGAGCTTCCTCGAGTGTGCGCAGGGCGTCAGCCTCGCTCAAATGTCGCAGGAAGCAGAGGATCAGACCGGAGCTGATGCCGAGGTCGGATTGCGCCTCCTCGAGCGCGCGGCGTATGCCGGCGATCACCACGTCGATCCCCACGCCGCGGCGGGTGTGCGTTTGCGGGTCGAAGAAAATCTCGACGTGTACGATCCCCTGTGCCGAGGCTTTGCGCAGATAGTCGCGGGTCAGCAGGTAGAAATCCTCCGCCTCCCGCAGCACATCGGCGCCCGCGTAGTAGATATCGAGAAATGCCTGTAAATCCGCGAATTGGTAGGCTGCTCGCGCCTCTTCGATCGTCGCAAAGGGTAGTTTGACGCCATGCTTCGCGCCCAGACGCAGGGCGAGCTCCGGCTCGAGGGTTCCCTCGATATGCAGGTGCAGTTCCGCCTTGGGAAGTCCCCGTATGTAGTCCAGCATGCGCTTGCGCCCTGCGGTCCGGTCAGGGACTCACTCTATACGACTGAGGTCCATTTCTATAGGATCCGTGACAATGGGCCAGTTGACGACTCACGTGCTCGATACCAGCGCCGGGCGCCCCGCGGCCGCCGTGCACATCGAGGTTCACGATTGCTCGGGGCCCGCACCAAAACTGCTCACGCGTTCCGTCACGGGCCAGGATGGTCGCTGTGCCGCGCCGCTGCTGATCGGCGAAGACTTCCACGACGGCCGTTACTCCCTCACGTTCCAGATCGGCGGGTATTTCCGCGCGCGAGGCGTCTCGCTGCCACAACCGGCGTTCCTCGAGGTCGCCGTGATCCACGTCGGCATCGCGGATTCGGCGGCGCATTACCACGTGCCTCTGTTGATCTCGCCGTGGAGCTACTCGGTCTACCGCGGAGGATAGCGCCGCGTGTCGCTCGCCGGTCCGCTCATTCCCTATCTTCTCGACTGGCTCGCGCTCCTCGTTCGTTGGTTGCACCTGATCGCCGGCATCGCCTGGATCGGGGCGTCGTTCTACTTCGTGTGGCTGGACAACCATTTGCAGCCGCCCGTCGACGCAACCCAGACCGACGCCGGCATTGGCGGCGAACTCTGGGCCGTGCATGGCGGCGGATTCTATCGTTCGCAGAAATATCGCGTCGCGCCCGCCCTCTTGCCGCCCAGGCTGCACTGGTTCTACTGGGAAGCGTACACGACCTGGCTGTCGGGATTTTTTCTGCTCTGCCTGCTGTATTTCTGGCGGGCCGAGGCCTATTTGATCGATCCGTCGGTAGCCGATCTCACGAAGCCCGTGGCGATCGGTCTCGGACTTGCCGCGATCGTGGGCAGCTGGCTGATCTACGACGGCCTGTGCCGTTCGGCGCTGGGACGACGCGCGGGCGCCTTCGCGATCGTGCTGGCCGCCTCGTGCTCCGCGCTCGCCTGGGCGTTGTGCCACTGGTTCAGCGGCCGGGGCGCCTACATGCTGTTCGGCGCCTCCCTCGGGACGATCATGGTTGCGAACGTCCTGTTCGTGATCATTCCCGGGCAAAAGGAAATGGTGCGCGCCAAGCGCGAAAACCGGCCGCCGAACCCGGAGGCGGGATTGCGCGGCAAGCAGCGCTCGGTGCACAACACCTATTTCACACTGCCGGTGCTGTTCGTCATGCTCAGCAACCATTACGCGATGACTTACGGCGCGCGCCACAACTGGCTGGTGTTGATCGCGATGAGTTTCGCCGGCGCGTGTATCCGCGCCTGGTTCGTCGCGCGACACAAGCCTTCCGGGCGAGGTCCGCTGGTCGCGGCGCTGCCGGCCCTGCTGGGGGTGGGCACGCTGGCCCTCGTCGTCGTGACGCTCGCGCCGGCGCCGGCCGTCGGCGCCAGAGCCCCGCTCGCCGCCACCGCCCCCGATCCCGATCGGGTGCAGGCGATCGTGACGCAGCGCTGTGCGCCTTGTCATGCGCGCGTGCCGACGCAAGCGGGCTTCAACGCGCCGCCGAACGGTCTCGTATTCGAGAGACTGAACCAAGTCCACGCCCAGGCCGCCGAGGTCATACAGCAGTTGAGCACGCGTTCGATGCCGCTCGGTAATCTCACGGGTATGACCGACGAGGAACGCGCGGAACTCACGCGCTGGGCCGCCGCGGGCGATGTTTCCCCCAGCGGTGCCACACCATGAGTCGCGATCCGCGTTATCCGCGCGATCTCGTCGGTTACGGCCCTCGGCCGCCGCATGCCGCGTGGCCATCGGGTGCGCGAATCGCCGTGCAATTCGTCTTGAATTACGAGGAGGGGGGGGAGAATTGCGTGCTCGACGGGGATCCCGCCTCCGAGGTGTTTCTCTCCGAGATCATCGGTGCGCAAGCCTTTCCGATGCGTCACATGAGCATGGAGTCGCTCTACGAGTATGGCTCCCGCGCCGGCCTCTGGCGGGTCTTGCGGCTGTTCGAGCGGCTGCGGGTGCCCCTGACCATCTTTGCGGTGGCCGCCGCCGTGCGCCGGCACCGGGAAGCGGCGGCTGCGTTTCAGGAGCTGGGTCACGAGATCGCGAGTCACGGCCTGCGGTGGCAGAGTTACCAGCTGGTCGATGAGGCGACCGAGCGGGCACATATGGCCGAGGCGACGGCGATCCTGCGCGAGCTGTTCGGTTCAGCCCCTCTCGGGTGGTATACCGGGAGAGACAGCCCGCAGACGCGGCGCCTGCTCGTAGAGCAGGGTGGCTTCCTCTATGACTCGGATTCCTATGCCGATGACCTGCCTTATTGGACCCGCGTCGCCGATCGCGAGGGGACCTCGCACACGCATCTCGTCGTGCCGTATGCGCTCGATACCAACGACATGCGCTTCGCGACCGCGCAGGGGTTCAACTCGGGCACGCAATTCTTCGATTACCTGCGCGATGCGTTCGATGTGCTCTACCGCGAGGGCGACCCGGCCGGATTGAACGCGCCGAAGATGCTCTCGATCGGCCTGCATTGCCGCCTCGCGGGCCGTCCGGGGCGCCTGGCCGCGCTCGAGCGCTTCGTCGAGCACGTCCTCGGTCACGACGGCGTGTGGGTTTGCCGCCGCATCGACATCGCGCGTCACTGGATCGACCGCCATCCCTGGATCGCCTCCCCATGATCGCGCTCGAACGACTGAACGAGCTCTCCCGGCCGGAGTTCGTCCGCGCGCTCGAGGGCGTGTTCGAGCATACGGCTTGGGTGGCGGAGCGGGCGCACGCGGGCGCGCCGTTCCGGTCGCGATTGCAGCTGCTCGATGCACTGCGCGCGGTGGTCTACGAAGCCTCGCTCGCCGAGCAAAAGGATCTGATTCTCGCGCATCCGAGGCTCGGTGCCCGCCCGCAGCAGCATGCCGAGCTCACGGCGGCCTCGGCGGCCGAACAGCGCCGCGCGGGCCTCGCGGCCTGCAGCGATGCGGAGTATGCCGTCCTGCGCAGGCTCAACGATGCGTACTTCGAACGCTATGCCTTTCCGTTCATCCTCGCCGTGCGCGGCTTGGATCCTCGCGCGATCATCGCCAACATCGAGCTGCGTCTGCACAGCGAGATCCCGTTCGAGCGCAGCGCGGCCTTGCACGAGATCGGACTGATCGCCTCCTACCGGCTCGGCGAGCGCATCTCCTCGAGCGCCGAGACCGAGTTTCTGGCCATGCACGAGCGCCTGACCCGCTGTGCCCTGCAGCCGCCGGAGACGGATGGATTGCGGGCCGGCTTGCTGCGGGAATGGCTGCTCGCCGCCGGCTTCGACGTCGTACGCGGTCGCGAGGGCCCGATACGCGCGACACTGAATCTCGCTCCTCCCGGAGCGCCGCGGGTGCTGGTCGGCTCCGCGGAAGAGTCGCCGCCGCCCGCGGGCCATTACGACGCACCGCTGGGTTTTCTCGCCGCGGTCGCTCTCGCCAGCGAGGCTCGCGGCGACGGTTCCTGGCCTTGCTGCCGATTGGAACTCAGCGTGCCGCGCGGTGACCTGAGTCTGCTCGACTCGAGTTTCGCGGATCCGGGTCTGCGCGAGCGGGCCGTGCCCGCGTTGCGCGAGTACCTGCGGGACCAGGCAACTTTTCCCCCACCCCCAACGAGCCGCAACGATCATGGTTGAAACTCTCGATCTCGAATCTCCGCTAGCTGCCGCCGCACCGCTGAATCTGGCCGATCCGCGATTGGGCGCGGCAGTGCTCTCGGCCAGCGATCAATTCTTCGCCCCCGCGGAGCGCATGCTCAGCGCAACCGAGCCCGAGTGGCGTGCCGGCGTCTACGACGCGCACGGCAAGTGGATGGACGGTTGGGAGACGCGCCGACGCCGCGGCCCGGGTTTCGACCACTGCGTGCTGCGCCTCGCGGCCACCGGCACGGTCGCCGCGCTCGAAATCGATACCCGACATTTCACCGGCAATTTTCCGCCGTTTGCCTCCGTGGATGCCTGCCGTAGCGACGCTGATCCGACCGCTGCGACGACGTGGACGGAGATCCTGGCGCGAACGACGCTCAATGGCGATCGGCGCCACCGGTTCGCCGTGCGCGAGGCGGGGCCCTGGACGCACCTGAGGCTCAACATCTATCCCGACGGGGGCATCGCGCGATTCCGTGCCCATGGCGCCGTGCACCGGAGCGCGCCGGTCGCCGGCAGCGTCGATCTCGCGGCGGCGCTGTTCGGCGGGCGCGCGCTCGCCTGCAGCGATGAACACTACGGGTCCATGGCCAATATCCTGCTGCCGGGTCGCGGCGCGAGCATGGCCGACGGCTGGGAGACCCGCCGGCGACGCGAGCCGGGTTTCGATTGGGTGATCCTGCAATTGGGCGCCGTCGGTCGCATCAGCGCCGCCGAAATCGACACGGCCCATTTCAAGGGCAATTTCCCGCATCAGGTCTCGATGCACGCGACCTTGCTCGCGGGCTCGTGGACCGGCGATCTGCGGGCCGAGAGCCTGTATTGGCCGGTGCTGCTGACGGAGCAGTTGCTCGGCGCAGACCAGGTGGTCCGCTTCGAGCGGGAACTCGCCGATCTCGGACCCGTGTCGCACGTGCGCGTGAACATCCATCCGGATGGCGGCCTGAGTCGCGTGCGACTGTTCGGACGCACCGCCTCTTGACCGGGATCGTGCTGCGGCCCGAGGCCCTGAGGGCCGCGGGTTTCGCCGCCTTTGCCGACGTCATCGAGAGCGAGGCCCGCGAGTTTCGTGAATCCGCTACATGGCCTCGAAGAAGTTCGCCGAGACCGGCTTGTGCGCCAGGATCTCCTCGCGCGTCAGTCCGACGATTTCATGCGGGAAAACAAGCCATCGATCGGTGTCGTGCACGTAGTAATCGGGGACCCGCGTGCTGCGGTTACGGGCCGGTTTGTAATAGACCGTGGCGATTCGGATCCGCTCGGGCAGATTGCGTCGGCAACGACGCTTCAGCTCCGCGAGCACGGCATCCAAGCTGCGCCCGGAATCCCACACGTCATCGACCAGCAGCAGCTCATCCTCGGCGGAAAGCCGCGAGACCAGGTAATCGATCGCATGGACGCGCACTTTCTTGTCCTGCTGGTCGATGCCGAGATAAGACGAAGTCCGTATCGCGATGTGATCGGCATGGATCGAGTGGTATTCGAGCAGTTCCTGCACGGCGATGCCGATCGGTGTTCCGCCACGCCACATCGCCACGAGAAACGTGGGTCGAAAACCGCTGGCGATGATTCGCCGCGCGAGTTCCATCGAATCGCGCAACAGGGAGTCCGCGGAAATGAATAATTTGTCCATGCAGCCATGCTGCGCCAAACGACGTCGACGAGGCAAGCGGCCGTCGCCAAGCCGCGCTCAAACGAGTAGGATTTGGGACGATGTTGAATGCCCTCGCGCAGAATCCCGTCCTCAGCGATCGGCGCGCCGCCGCCGGGTGGAGCGCCCGGCTGGCCTTGCGGGTCGAGCAGCGGGAGGGACGGGCCGTTCTGGCGCACAACGAGCACGAGGGGCCGCTGCAGGTGCAGAAGGCTTTGTACCCGGAAGGCCCTGAGGTCTGTCACGTCGCCGTGCTGCACCCGCCGGGCGGCATCGCCGCGGGCGACCGGCTCGTCGTCGATACGACGGTCGCGACCGGAGCACGCGCGCTGCTGACGACGCCGGGCGCCACGAAATGGTATCGCTCGGAAGGCGACCGGGCGGAGCAGCTGCTGCGCTTTCACGTCGAAGCGGACGGCGTGCTCGAATGGTTGCCGCGTGAAACCATTCTTTTCAACGGCGCGCGTCCGACCTCGACGCTCGACGTGCGACTCGGGGCGGGCGCGAAATTTCTGGGCTGGGAGATCTTGTGCTTCGGCCGCGCCGCCGCCGGCGAACGCTGGCGCCAAGGGCGAGCCCAGTTGCGGACGCGGATTGCGTGCCCCGATCGTCTGATTTGGAACGAGTCGGGGAACCTGTTCGCGGACGGCGGGTTCCGGCAATCGCCGGTCGGCCTGGCCGGGCATTCGGTCAGCGCCACGTTCCTGGCCGCTGGGCTCGATCCGACCCCGGCGTTGATCGCCGCGTGCCGTGGCGCATGGCCGGCTGCCGGCGATTTGCGCGCGGAACCTAACGATGGTGCCAGTGGCATCACCGCCTTGCCTCGTTTGTTCGTGGCCCGCTACCTCGGCGACTCCTCGGAGCAGGCGTTTCAGTGGTTTCGCGAGCTGTGGAGTCTGGTGCGACCCGCCCTGCTCGGCAGGCCCGCGCGCGCGCCGCGGCTCTGGGCGACCTGATGCGTAATCCGTTACGGAATCTCTAGATGGAACTGACGCCGCGCGAGAAGGACAAGCTGCTGATTTTTACCGCTTCCCTGGTCGCCGAACGGCGGCGCGCGCGCGGCTTGAAGCTCAACTACCCGGAGACCGTGGCCTTGATCACCGCCGCGATCCTCGAAGGTGCCCGCGACGGCAAAACCGTCGCCGAATTGATGAGCTACGGCACGAAGATCATTTCCCGTTCCGAGGTCATGGAGGGCGTGCCCGAGATGATCCCCGAGATCCAGGTCGAAGCGAGTTTTCCGGACGGCACGAAACTCGTCACCGTCCATCACCCGATCGTTTGAGGAGTGCGCCCGTGATTCCCGGAGAAGTGTTCACCTTGGAGGGGGAGATCGAGCTGAACGCCGGGCGGCGGACGCTCACCGTCGCGGTCGAGAATGCCGGTGACCGGCCGATCCAGGTCGGTTCGCACTATCACTTCTTCGAAACCAACGAGGGCCTGCGTTTCGATCGCGAACCGACACGGGGCTTCCGCCTGGACATTCCCGCCGGAACGGCGGTGCGCTTCGAGCCCGGGCAGTCGCGGACCGTGCAACTCGTCGAGTTCGCCGGTCTGCGGCGCGTGTTCGGCTTCCAGGGCAAGATCATGGGAGATCTATAAGCGTGGCGGTGAAGATCTCCCGGGCCGCCTATGCGGAGATGTTCGGTCCGACGACCGGGGATCGCGTCCGCCTTGCCGACACGGCGCTCGTCGTCGAGGTCGAAAAGGATTTGACGATCTACGGCGAAGAGGTGAAATTCGGCGGCGGCAAGGTCATCCGTGACGGCATGGGCCAGGGTCAGGACACGCGCGGCAGCGTCGCAGACACCGTCATCACGAATGCCCTGATCATCGATTATTGGGGCATCGTCAAGGCGGACGTAGGGCTGCGTGAAGGTCACGTCTGGGCCATCGGCAAGGCGGGTAATCCGGACGTCCAACCGGGCGTGACGATTCCGATCGGCGCCGCCACCGAGATCATTGCCGGCGAAGGAATGATCTTGACCGCGGGCGGCGTCGATACCCACATTCATTTCATCTGTCCGCAACAAATCGAAGAGGCCCTGGTCTCGGGCGTCACGACCATGATCGGCGGGGGCACCGGCCCCGCGGCGGGGACCAGCGCCACGACCTGCACGCCGGGTGCCTGGCACATTCACAGCATGCTGCTCGCCGCCGAAGGCTTTGCGATGAACCTGGGGTTTCTCGGCAAAGGCAACGTCAGCCTGCCGGAACCCGCCCGCGAGCAGATCCGTGCCGGCGCGATCGGTCTGAAGCTGCACGAGGACTGGGGCACGACGCCTGCGGCGATCGACAACTGCCTGCGAGTCGCCGATGAATTCGACGTCCAGGTTGCCATCCATACGGACACGCTCAACGAGTCGGGATTTCTCGAGAGCACGCTGGCCGCGATCGCCGGCCGCACGATCCATACCTTCCACACCGAGGGTGCCGGGGGAGGCCACGCGCCCGACATCATCAAGGCCGCGTCCTTCGACAACGTACTGCCGAGTTCCACCAATCCGACCAGACCCTACACGATCAACACGATCGACGAACATCTCGACATGTTGATGGTGTGCCACCATTTGGATCCGGGAATCGCCGAGGACATCGCCTTCGCCGAGTCGCGCATCCGGCGCGAGACCATTGCGGCCGAGGACATTCTTCACGACATCGGCGCCTTCTCGATGATGTCTTCCGACTCGCAGGCCATGGGACGGGTCGGAGAAGTCGTCATCCGCACCTGGCAGACCGCCCACAAGATGCGCGAGCAGCGCGGCGCCCTCGCGGGCGATGACGCGCGTCGCGACAACGCACGGGTCAAACGCTACGTCGCGAAATACACGATCAATCCGGCCATCACCCACGGCATTTCGCATCTCGTGGGCTCCATCGAGATCGGCAAGCTCGCCGATCTCGTGCTCTGGAAGCCCGCATTCTTCGGTGTCAAGCCGAGTCTCGTGCTGAAGAGCGGCATGATCGCGATGGCGCCGATGGGCGATCCGAACGCGTCGATTCCGACGCCCCAGCCCGTGCACTACCGGCCGATGTTCGGTTCCCATGGCCGGGCGCCGGAGAAATCACTGACCTTCGTCTCGGCGGCGGCGCTCGAAGACCCCGCGTTTCGCGCGCTGGGATTGGCGAAGCGACTCGTCCCCGTGCGCGCAACCCGGCACGTGCGCAAGACCGACATGATCCACAACGACGCGCTGCCGCGGATCGAGGTCGACTCGGAAACCTACGAGGTACGGGCCGATGGGGAACTGCTCGTCTGCGAGCCGGCGTCCAGCCTGCCGATGACGCAACGCTATTTCTTATTTTAGCCCGGTCTGCCGCGAGGATCTGATCTAATGCCGCCGATGCCGCCTGATCTCCAAGTTCGCCTCGATTTCAGTGCACGCTGCAAGAGCCGCCTGCTGCTGCGCCTCGAGAACGGCGAGCAGGCGGCTTTGATCGTTGCACGCGGCCGGGTGTTGCGTGCGGGCGAGATCGTGCGGCTGGAGGACGGTCGCGACGTGGAGATCATCGCCGATGACGAACCATTGCTCGAAGCGCGCAGCGCCGACCCCGTGTTGCTGGCCAAGGCGGCCTACCATCTCGGCAACCGCCATGTCGCCCTGCAGGTCATGCCAGGCCGCGTGCGCTTTCTGGCCGATCACGTGCTCGAGGCACTCGTGCGCGGGCTGGGGCTCGAGGTCACGCCCTTGCATGCGCCGTTCGAGCCCGAGGGCGGCGCCTACGGGCATAGCCATGCCCACGGCAGCGAAAAGCCGCTCGCCCAACCGAAGATTCACGAATTTGCGCGTTCCCCGGGCGGTACGGGCGCATGAATTCACTGGCCGACATGCGTCTCCTGCAGCTCGCCAGCCAGGCCTTGCCGATCGGTGGCTACAGCCATTCACAAGGATTGGAGCCGGCGATCGAGACGGGCGTCGTTCGCGACGAGGCGTCGGTGGCGACTTGGATCGAGGCGATGCTGATCCATTGCATCGTCTCGTTCGAGGTGCCGTATCTGCGCGCGCTGCATCGCGCCTGGAGCGATGCGGACTCGAAGGCGGTCATGGCGCGCGACGAGGAATTCCTGGCCAGTCGCGAGACCGCGGAACTGCGCGCGGCGACGGTGCAGATGGGGTATTCATTGCGCAGCTTGCTGATGCAACTGCCCGATCTGCCCGACGCCCTGCTCGCATCGTTGTCAGGCATGCACGAACCCAGCCTGCCCTGCGTCTGGACGGGCGCGGCCGTGGCCTGGGAGATCGGGGTCGTCGATGCGGTGCGCGGATACCTCTGGTCCTGGGCCGAGAATCAGGTGCTGGTCGCGGTCAAGGCGCTGCCGATGGGCCAGTCGGCGGGACAACGGGTGTTGTTCGCCGCCGGCGCGGCAATCGCGCGGATCGTGGATGCGATCCCGACGGACGATGGCGAGGTCCTGACGGACCTGTCGAATTTCGCGCCGGCCCTCGCGATCGCGAGCGCACGGCACGAAACCCAGTATTCACGCTTGTTCAGGTCCTAGGCGATGGCGGCCGCACACTCACCGCTGAGAGTCGGCATCGGCGGCCCGGTCGGGTCGGGGAAGACCGCGTTGACCCTGTCCCTGTGTCGCGCCTTGCGGGAGCGCTACGATATCGCCGTCGTCACGAACGACATCTACACCGAGGAGGATGCGCAGTTTCTGGTGCGCAATGATGCCCTCGAGCCCGAGCGCATCCTGGGGGTCGAAACCGGCGGCTGTCCCCATACGGCGATCCGCGAAGACGCCTCGATCAATCTCGAAGCGGTGGCACGGCTGTGCGAACGCTATCCGCGACTCGACGTCGTTTTCGTCGAGAGCGGCGGCGATAATCTGGCCGCCACCTTCAGCCCGGAGCTGTCCGACTTGACGCTCTACGTGATCGACGTCGCCGCCGGCGACAAGATTCCCCGCAAAGGGGGTCCTGGAATCACCAAGTCGGACCTGCTGATCATCAACAAGATCGATCTGGCGCCGCATGTGGGCGCATCCTTGGAGGTCATGGACCGGGATGCGCGCAAGATGCGCGGGGTCCGTCCTTTCGTCTTCACGAATTTGAAAACCGAACAGGGTCTGGCAACGGTGATCGAGTTCATCGAGACCCAAGGCCTGCTCGACAGGCCGGACGGAACCCACGCGCGGGAGCATCACCGGGAGCAGTACGATGAGCGGTAACACGATCGAGTTTTCCACACCGTTCGTCGTGTTCTTCGGTGACATCGACGAGGAGAGCTGGGGCAAGACGGGGTTCGGTTTGGTGCAATGGCGCCCCGAGGCCTGCGCGGGCCAGGTCCGGCTGCCGGGCTGTGGCGTCGATGCCGGCGTCCCCGACTTGAGCGTGGCAGCGGCCAAGCGCGCAGGAGCACGCAGTCTGATCATCGGTTCGGCCGCGGTCGGCGGCGGCGTGCCCGCGCACTGGGTCGCGACGCTGCGCGAAGCCGCGGCGCTAGGGATCGACATCGTCGCCGGCCTGCACGTGCGTCTGGCGAGTTTGCCGGGCTTGAGCGAGGCGGCGGCGGCCGGCGGCGCACGCCTCATCGACGTGCGCGTGCCGCCCGCGGGACTGCCCGTCGGAACGGGCCGCAAGCGCAGGGGCCGTCGCCTGCTCACGGTCGGCACGGATTGCGCCTGCGGCAAGAAATATACGACCCTGGCCCTGGACCGAGAGATGCGCGCGCGGGGCCTCAAGAGCGATTTTCGGGCAACCGGCCAGACCGGCATCATGATCGCGGGCCGGGGTCTGCCTCTCGATGCGGTGGTTGCGGACTTCCTGACGGGCGCGGCCGAAGTACTCTCCCCCGACAATGATCCGGATCATTGGGACATGGTTGAAGGGCAGGGCGGCCTCTTTCATCCGGGGTATCTGCAGGTCACCGTCGGCCTGCTCGTCGGCTCGCAGCCCGACGCCTTCGTCGTGTGCCACGATCCGCTGAGGACCGAGATTGCGGGCTGGCCCGATTACCCCTTGCCGTCGATCCAGGCGGTGATCGAGCGCACCATCGCGATCGGAAGTCTCACGAACGCGCACATCCGCTGCGTCGGCATCGCTTTGAATACGTCCCGGCTGCCCGCGGCCGAGCGTTCCGCCGTCCTCGATCGCTATGCGCGCGAATCCGGCCTGCCGGCGGTCGACCCCATCATCGACGGCGTGGGGCCGATCGTCGAGCGCCTGCTGCGCGAATTTCCCGCATGAAGTACAGCGTTCACATCGAGCGATGGCCCGCGATTCGCCCCTTTCGGATCACCGGAGTCGTCTGGGACACGTTCGACTCGATCGTCGTGGAACTCGGCCGTGACGGCTGTGTGGGACGCGGCGAGGCGCTTGGCGTTTATTACGCGAACGAAACCGCCGATACGCTGATCGCGGACGTCGAGCGCGTCGGTCCCCGCCTCGAAGCGGGCATCGATCGCGAGGAACTGCAGGCCTTGCTGCCGCCCGGAGGCGCGCGCAATGCGATCGATTGTGCGCTCTGGGATCTCGATGCCAAGGTCAGCGGACGATCGATCTGGGACCTTACGGGCGTCATCCCGAAGCCCCTGGAAACCGTTTTCACGATCGGTCTCGAAGCGACGCCGGAAGCCATGGCGGAAAAGGCGGCGAACGCCACCGTGCACCGCGTGCTCAAGGTCAAGCTCGATGGCGACCGGCCGCTCGAGCGCGTGCGCGCGATTCGCGCCGCCCGACCCGACGTGCGCATCGTCGTCGATGCCAATCAGGGCTGGAGTTTCGAGCAGCTCGTGGCGATCGCCCCCGGCTTCGCCGAGCTCGGCGTGGTCATGATCGAGCAGCCCCTGCGCCGTGGTGCCGATGCGCCGCTCGCCACCTACCGCTCGCCCGTCCCGCTCTGTGCCGACGAGTCCTGCCTGCATTTGGGCGAGCTCGATCAGGCCGCGGGTCGCTATCAATCGATCAACATCAAGCTCGACAAGAGCGGTGGCCTCACGCATGCGCTCGAACTCGCCGGTGCGGCGCGCGCGCGTGGCCTCGGACTCATGGTCGGCTGCATGGCCGGGGGCTCGCTCGCGATGGCGCCGACCTTCGTCGTCGGCTGTCTCTGCGATCTCGTCGACATCGATGGGCCATTGCTGCAAAGAACCGATCGGATTCCCGGCATCCGCTATGACGGCGGATTCGTATCTGTCTTCGGTCCGGAGGTGTGGGGTTGATGCAAAAAGCCGCTTGGACAGGTCTGGGTAGGATTCGAATCGGCAATGCGCTGACCTCGCTCGCGCTCACGTCGCTCCTGCTCCTTGGAATCGCATTGCCGTCCGCTGCGACCCGGGCGGCGAGCCCGAACGACGACTACGCCATGAGGGTCGCCAGAATCCTCAGGGCGACGCCGCTGATCGACGGTCACAACGATCTGCCCTGGGAGATCCGCGATCGATTCAAGAGCGACCTCGGGGCCATCGACCTGGGCGCGGACACGGCCAAGTTGCCGTACCCCGCCGATGCCGCCGCGCTGATGACGGACATACCGCGCCTGCGCGCCGGCCTGGTCGGGGGTCAGTTCTGGTCGGTCTGGATACCCGTGCAGATCCAGGGCTACGAGGCCGTCCAGACCACGATCGAACAAATCGATCTGGTCAAGCGCATGACCGCGCAGTACCCGGGCACTTTCGAGATGGCCTACACCGCGGCCGACGTGCGCCGCATTCACAAGGCCGGCAGGATCGCCTCGCTGATCGGCATCGAGGGCGGCCATCAGATCAACGACTCGCTGGCCGTGCTGCGCCAGATGTACGATCTCGGCGCGCGTTACATGACCCTGACCCACGTGACCAATACCTCGTGGGCCGATGCCGCGACGGATACGCCGGCACACCACGGCTTGACGCCGTTCGGCGAGAACGTGGTCCGCGAGATGAATCGCATCGGCATGCTCGTCGATTTGTCGCATGTGTCGCCCGCGACGATGCGCGCGGCGCTCGCCGTGAGCTCGGCGCCCGTGATCTTCTCGCACTCCGGGGCGCGGGCGATCGTCGATCATCCCCGCGACGTTCCCGACGACGTGCTCGCGCTCCTGCCGAAGAACGGCGGCGTCGTCATGGTCAACTTCTGTCCCTGCTATGTGTCCGAAGCGCGCAATCGATGGGAAGCCGACCGGGCGGCCGAACAGGCCCGCTACAGCAGCCCGCCGTACGGCGGCCTCTACATCGGTCAGCCCGACCGCGCCGCCGCAGCCCTGGCCGCCTGGGATCGCGACCATCCCCGGCCGCAGACGACGCTCGCTCAAGTGGCCGACCACATCGAGCACGTGCGCCGGATCGCGGGCATCGACCACGTGGGCTTGGGTTCGGATTTCGACGGGATTCCCGATGCGCCGGTCGGCCTCGAGGCCGTGGACAAATATCCCGCGCTGCTCGAGGAACTGATGCGCCGTGGCTGGAACGACACGGACATCGCCAAACTGGCGGGCGAGAACGTCCTGCGAGTCATGACGGCGGCGGAACAGGCGAGCGTGCGGCTGCGCGCCTCCGGCGCGCCTTGAGAAGCCGGGCAACCGAGGTCATGGACTATCAGGAGCTGCAGATCCAGCTTGCCGGCCTGTTCCGGGACGAATGGGATGGCCTCGCGAACACGGCCAACATGGCCGCGTTGCTCTATCGATCGATGCCCGACCTCAACTGGGCGGGATTCTATTTCTGGCGGGACGGGCAGCTGGTTCTCGGGCCTTTTCAGGGCAAGATTGCCTGCGTGCGGATACCGCTCGGTCGTGGCGTCTGCGGGACCGCCGCGCAGCGTCGTGAAACTCTGATCGTTGCCGACGTGCACGAGTTTCCGGGACACATCGCCTGCGACGAGGACTCCCGCTCCGAAATCGTCGTTCCCCTGACCAAAGGTGGCCGTCTGTTCGGCGTGCTCGATCTGGACAGCCCGCTCCCGGCGCGCTTCGATCAGGCGGACGCCACCGGTTTGGGCGCGGCGGTGCGGCTCTTGCTCGATTCCTCCGACCTCACGCGTGTCGCCGACGCGGCGTGACCGGGGATGCCACGACACCGTCATTGGAATGCGCTGCGCACTCGCTCCCATAAACTCGGCGGCCTGGCGGCCGAATGCGAGTCGACGGCCGCATAGGCATCGGCGACCTGCTGCATCATGCCTGCGCGCGCCAGTACCCGTGCCAGCGTGGCCCGCCGATAGCGCCAGGTCTTCCACGCATCGTCCGGCCAGTCTTCCAGCCGCGCGAGTTCGGCCGCCTGGGCGTACAGCGCGAAAGCCGCCAATAAATGCGCATTGCGCCGCGGCTCGTCGCTCTCCTCGAGAGAATCCCGCTCTTCGCGCTCCGCGAAACGCGCGAGGGCGTTCGGTTGACCGCCTTCCGCCGCGCGCCGATACCACTGCCAGGCGTGCTCGAGATCCGGGCGCGATCGATTTTCGTAATACTGACCGAGCCTGAAGCCCGCGATCGGAACCCCCTCCTGCCACGCTTTCGCGTACAACGATTCGGCCCGCTCGGAGTCCCGGCCATTGGCCGATGTGGTCACGAGCAGATCCGCCAAATCGACCCCTGCCGTGCGATAGGCGTGCGCGGCGGCGATCTCCAGTTCGCGCGCCGCCGCCGCCGTATCCCCCTTGGCGAACAAGACTCGGCCCATTTGGTAGTCCGCCCGGGCGGGGTGACCGGCCGTGGCAACCGCGGGCGCACACTCCGCGAGGGCAATATCGACGGCGATGCTTTCGCGCAGGTTGCCGGGAGCCAATCGATCGGGATCGAACACCGATGCGGCGGCCCGGTCGCAGGCGGACGCGGCGGTCAGCCAGGAGCGCGCGGCGCGGTCCGCCGGCAGCCCGAGCTCCGTGCGATCGAGCTGCGGCAGAGGATCCGTTTCCGCCGACGCATACCAGAGGATCTGCGCCGCCAAGCTGCCTTGCACGTGCGCATCCCAAACCCGCGCGGTCTTGTCGCCCGATGCGGTCACGATGCGTGATCCATCGGGCGAGTACATCCCCGAGCTGACGCTGTCGCCATGTCCGGACAGCACCGCAAGTTGCGCGCCGGTCTGCGCATCCCAGATGCGCGCGCTCTTGTCGGCCGACGCCGTTACGATTTGCGTGCCGTCCGGCGAAAAGCGCGCCGAGTTGACACGCTCTTCATGGCCGGTCAACACCAGGATACCGAGACCCGTCCGCGCGTCCCAAAGGCGGGCGGTCCGGTCGTCCGAACCGGTGACGATGCGCGTGCCGTCCGGCGAAAAGCTGATCGAATTGACCCGATCCTCGTGACCGGAAAGAATCGCGAGCTGTACGCCGGTTCGGGCGTCCCAGATCCGCGCGCTCTTATCGGCCGAAGCCGTGGCGATGCGGGTTCCGTCCGGCGAGAATGCCACGCCGTAGACGTAGCCGCGATGGCCGGAGAGAACCAGGACCGGCGCGCCGGTCGACGCATCCCAAATCCGAGCGGTCTGATCCGTCGACGCGGTCGCTATCCGCGTTCCGTCGGGCGAATAAGCCACCCCGTACACATAGCCACCCGACAGCACCTGGCCGACTCCGGACGAAGAGAGCACGCGCGGCTTGGCGTCGCTGCCGAGATCCCAGACGCGCGCGGATTTGTCGATCGATCCCGTGACCACGCGCCTGCCGTCCGGGGAGTAGACGGCCGACGTGATGCGGTCCCCATGCCCTGTCAAGACGGCGTTCTGCGATCCCGTTCGCGCGTCCCAGATTCGGGATGTGGAGTCTCCCGCGCCCGTCACGATGCTCGCGCCGTCGGGCGACCAGCTGCCGGAATACACGTAGCTGTCGTGCCCCAACACGAGCAGCTCGTGTCCGAGGGAGGCATCCCAGATGCGCGCCGTCTGATCGAAGGAGGTGGTGATGATGCGTGTCCCATCGGGCGAGAATGCGCCCGAACTGACGCGGTCACGATGACCCGCGAAGACGGCGAGCTGTGCCCCCGTGAGCGCATCCCAGAGCCGCACCGTGCGGTCGCGCGACGTCGTGACGACGCGCTTGCCGTCGGGCGAAAATGCGGCGCAATAAATGGGCCCGGTATGTCCGGACAGCGACAGCAACGCGGCTCCGGTACGCGCATCCCAGATCCGCGCGATGTTGTCCTCCGATACGCTGACGACGCGCGCATTGTCGGGAGAGAATGCGGCGGCATTGACATAGCCGCCGTGGCCCGCGAGCGCGACGAGCTGGGCGCCCGTGCGCGCATCCCAGATTCGGGCGGTCTTGTCCGCCGACGCGGTGACGATACGGGTTCCGTCGGGCGAATAGGCTGCGCCATAGACATAGCCTGTGTGCCCGGACAGCACGGTCAGCGCCGCTCCGGTCTGCGCATCCCAGATGCGCGCCGTCTGATCGTCCGACGCCGTGACGATGCGCGAGCCGTCGGGCGAGTAAATGGCCGACTCCACCACGTCTCCGTGCCCCGAGAGGGAGGTTATTCTCTCCCCCGTCCGTGCATCCCAGATCATCGCCGTCCGGTCGTCCGATGCGGTGACGACGCGCGTCCCATCCGGCGAAAAGGTCGCGGTGTTGACGTAGCCGTGGTGGCCGACGATGGCGAGTATCTCGACGCCCGTACGCGCATCCCAAATTCGGGCGGTCTTGTCGTCCGAGGCGGTCACGACCCGGGTTCCATCGGGCGAGAATACGCCCGCGTTCACGTAGTCGCCGTGTCCCGCCAGCACGGCGATTTGCGCATCGCGGGCGCGGACGTCCTGAAATACGTGTATCGCCGCCGGCGTCGGGCGCTGCGCGAATTCGGGATTCCTCAACACCTCCAAGATGATTCCCTGGGCACCGGCGACGTTGGAGTCCTTGAGGCGTTGGGCGGCGGCCTGCGTCAGAAGCCGCGACTGGGCTTGACGCACCCTGGCCGCCTGAAACTCCGCCTCGTGTTGCTTGCGTATCGCGATCAATCCGGCAGCCGCCACGGCGAGCCCGAGAGCGGCGAGCATGCCGGCGACCGCGGTCGCCAGCCGATTTCGCCGGATGAATTTGCGCAGCTGATATCCGGCGCTCTGCGGACGCGCTTGGACGGACTCGTCGTTCAAATAACGGCGCAGATCGGCGGCCAGGTCGGCGGGACTGCCGTAGCGGCGTTCGCGCTCACGCTCCAGTGCCTTCGAGGCGATCCATTGCAGATCACCGCGCACCGTCTGGGTCAGCTGCCTGCGGTCGGTTGCGCGTGCGGCGGCGGTGATGGCGGCTTGTTGTGGATCGGCGGCGAGCTTTGCGCTCATCGGCGGCGGCTCCCGCTCGCGCAGCTGACGCAGCCACACGTCGAGTGCGGGTCGGTGCCCCCGTTTTACCTCGAACGGCAGAAGTCCGGTCAGCAGCACATACAGAATCACGCCCAGCGTGTAGACGTCGGTTCGCGTATCGACGTCGCGAATGCCGGGATCCACCTGCTCCGGGCTCATATAGCCCGGCGTGCCCATGAACAACCCGAACTGCGTGACCAGAACGTCTTCGGGGCGCTGGCGCGTGATGGCCTTCGCGAGCCCGAAATCGATGATCCGCGGGACGGCCACGCCATCGACCTCGACCACGAGGATATTGGCCGGTTTCAAATCCCGATGAATGATCGCCTTCTGATGAGCATGCTGGACGCCGTCGCAGGCGCGAATGAAGAGTTCCAGACGACTTTGGATTCCGAGCTTCTTCTGGTCGCAATACTCGGTGATCGGCAGCCCGGGCACGAACTCCATGACGAAGTAGGGTTGCCCCTGGGGCGACGTGCCCGCGTCGAACACCTTGGCGATGCAGGGATGATCCATGATGGCGATCGATTGGCGCTCGGATTGAAAGCGCTGCACCGTCGTTTCATCGTACATGCCCGCGCCGATCAGCTTGAGCGCCACGGTCCGCCGCACGGGGGAGGACTGCTCGGCAAGCCATACCTGGCCCATGCCGCCCTCGCCGAGCTTGCGAACGAGCCGAAAACGCTCGGCGAAGAGCTGTCCCGCCTCCAGGCGTGTGGAGCCGAAATCGCCGCTGTCGAGGCCGCGATTGAACGTGGTCGAGAGCGGCGGACACATGAAATTGTCGGACAGCTGCGCCTCCGCGGCGAGCAGGGAATCCAGTTCCGCCCGCAACGTCGCATCCGCGCCGCACACTTCGTCGAGATAATCCGCACGCGCCTGCGGCTCGACCGAGACCGCTTCGTGCAATATGACCTTGATTCGTTCCCACGAGGTCGGACTCACGACGAGTTCTGCTCCATGCTGAATCCGGGTCCCGCACCCCTGCGGGCCCCGGGAGCACAATAGTACAAGCCCTGGCTTTCGGTACGGTTTTCCGTGAAGCCAGGGTTTCACGGCGCCCCGGGCCGCGCTGGGCGAAATTGACCGGCCTCGCGCAGCCGGCATAAACTCAAGGGGGGGCTCTGGCACTCACATCATGGAGGATTCATGCCGGAACAGCAGGCCGGCGAAGTGACCCTGCTTCTGCAACAGTGGAAGCGGGGCGACGAACAGGCGCTCACCCAGCTCGTGCCGCTGATCCATCGCGACTTGCAGTTGCTCGCTCATCGGCAGTTGTTGCGGGAGCGTTCGGATCACAGCTTGCAGACTGCGGCGCTCGTCAACGAAGCCTTTCTGCGACTCGTCGGCGCCGAGCCCCTCGACGTCCGCAATCGCGATCATTTCATCGCCGTCGCCGCGACTTTGATGCGGCGCATCCTCGTCGATTATGCCCGCGCGCGGGGCGCGGCCAAGCGCGATGCCGGCGCGAAAGTTTCAATCGACGAGGCCGTCGATTTCGCGCTGCCGGACAACGGGGATGTGCTGGCCATCGACGAGGCGCTCGATGTGCTGGCGCGAGTCGATCAACGTCAGGCGAAGATCGTGGAACTCAAGTTCTTCGGCGGACTCAGCGCGACGGCCATCGCGGAGCTCCTGAACCTGTCACCCGCGACCGTTGAACGCGATTGGGCCACCGCCCGCATCTTCCTCTATCGGCAATTGCGTTCCGTGGCGGTGCCCGGCGACGGCCCGACGACGTAGGCGAAACACAGGCGCCGCGGCAAGCGCCTACACAGGGCGATGTTTGGTTCCGGCGCCGGCCGTGCTGGCGAGCAGGCGAGTCGGCTCACTCAGCGTCGCCGGCGGGTTCCAACCGCTGGTAATTCTTCAGAGGGTCAATCGGATCGTCTGGCATAGTGTCTGCACTACGGTGCATTCTCCGACACCTTCAAGGAACTGCCTCATGATCAGCCCGATGTATACCCATTCCGTCCCCGTGTTCAAGCAACTGCTGATCGCGCTGCAAGCAAATCTTGCGCAGGCCTCGGCACACGCTGCCAGCCACTCGATTCTCCCAGAGGCCTATTTGCAGGCGCGCCTCTACCCGGACATGTTCCCGCTCCTCAAACAAGTCCAGATCGCGGCCGATTTCGCCCGCGGGGTTGCCGGCCGGCTTGCCGGTATCGACCTGCCGAGCGAGGACGGAGCCGAGCGCAGTTTTGCCGACCTCGATCTCTTGTTGGTCCGTACGCTCGCGTTTCTGGACGGCGCGAAGTCCGGCAGTTTCGAAGGGAGCGAGAGCAAGGAGATCGTCCTTCGACCGGGTACGCCGAAGGAGAGAAAGCTGACCGGGCAGACCTATCTGTTGCACTATGGCATGCCGCAATTCTTCTTTCACGTGACGACCGCGTACGCGATTTTGCGGCACAACGGCCTGCCGATCGGCAAGAAGAACTACATGGGTACTTACTGATCCCGCGCCGATCCCCAAGCGGATCAACGCGTTGCTGGCAGCTCGGCTCCGGTCGTCAGCGGCCGGATCGTGTCCGTGTCTTCGAGCACGACGGTTGCCGCATAGCGGGTACCTTGCACCTCGAAACTCACGTGGCGCCGGGCAGGAAACGTGGTGATGACCATCGTGCCGCAGTCTAGATCCTTGAGCTCGTATCGGGCTTCGAGCAGTTCGATTTCATTTTCCTCGCAAGGCGCCCGTTCGGAGGCGCGAAGCACGGCGCTGACCGCCGCATAGCGCTGCGGCTGGTCACGGCGGAGTTGATGTAAGACGCCCGGACGGTCGAGGTCGATCGGTGCCGCCGCATCCGCCACGGCGAACGAGCCGACTAACAGGAACACGGGGGCAAACGCGATGCGACGCATGGGCTCGGCTCTCCGGTGGCAGGGCTGGATTCGTTCGGGTTGTACCTCGGGCCGGCGTTTGGAGTCAACTGCGCACCGCAGGACATCGAACCGCGGCGCCTCTCAAATCGCGGCGCCCAGCAGCTGCCTCAAGAGCCCCCGCAAAGGGGCCGCTCGCGCCGGCTCGAACACCGGCGCCCGCGCCTCCTCGAGATACGCGGACTGCGCGATCTCCAGCTGCAGCGCATCGACTCCGGCCGCCGGCTTACCGTAGTGCCGCGTGATATAGCCGCCCTTGAAGCGGCCATTCACCACGTGCGTGAACCTCGATTGAGCGCCCAGGCGATCGGCAACCGCCCGCGCCCGCGCGGTCGAACAACTGCGTCCGTCGGCGGTGCCGAGATTGAGATCGGGCAGTCGGCCCGTGAACAGGCCCGGCACGGTGGAATGGATCGAGTGGGCGTCCCAGAGCACGCAGTAACCGTGACGGGCGACGAGTGCACGCGTGTGTTCCGCGATGCGCTCGTGATAAGGCCGCCAGTAACGGGCGAGTCGGTCCGCGACTTCGGTGGGCGCCGGATCGTCGCCGTCGGTGTAGAGCGCTTCGCCGCCGAAGGTTTCGACGGGGCAGACCGTCGTCTCGCGCTGCCCGGGATAGAGGGGCGCGCCATCGGGCGGTCGATTGAGGTCCACGACGAAGCGCGAATGCGTGGCCTCGATGACCGATGCGCCGAGTTCCCGGTGCCAGTCATACAGCCGCGGGACGAACCAGTCGGTATCGGGCAGGTCGCGTACCGTGGGCTGCAGCCGCGCGGCGATCTCGGGCGGCAAATAGGTGCCCGAATGGGGAAAGCTGAGCAGCAGCGGCGAGTCACCCGCGGTGAATTCGAACAGCGGCGGAGCCTCGGCGCCCCGCGGCTGCGGGCCGCTCTGTCCGGGCGGGCCGCTCTGCCCGGGGCCATCGGGGCTCGTGGTCACGGGCTTTGGAGCGCCCGCGACGGGAGCAGGGCGGCAACCCAGGGCGCGAAACGACCCGACTGCACCCATCGTTGTGCCGCGGCGATGTCGGGCGCGATGTACCGGTCGGCCGCGTAGAACGGCACTTCCGCCCGGATGCTCGCGTGCACTTGCTCGAGAGCCGCCGAGGAACGCGAAGGTCGGTGGAAATCGATGCCCTGGGCGCCGGCCAGCAGCTCGATGCCGATCACGGCGGCGGCATTGTCGACCATCGTGCTCAACCGGCGCGCTGCATGCGTCGCCATGCTGACGTGGTCTTCTTGATTGGCCGAGGTGGGAATCGTATCGACGCTCGCCGGTGAGGCAATCGTCTTGTTCTCCGCGACCAAGGCCGCGGCCGTGACCTGCGCGATCATGAAACCCGAATTCAAACCGCTGTTCTCGACGAGAAAAGCCGGCAATCCGCTCATTTTCGGATCGACGAGCACGGCGATGCGCCGCTCCGACAGGCTGCCGATCTCGGCGATCGCGAGGGCGAGGGTGTCAGCCGCGAAGGCCACGGGTTCGGCATGGAAGTTACCGCCCGACAGGACGTCGCCCCCATCGACGAACAGCAAGGGATTGTCCGTGACGGCATTCGCTTCTATCAGCAGAGTCTTGGCGACCTGCTGGATCAAATCGAGGCAGGCGCCCATGACCTGGGGTTGGCAGCGAAATGAATAGGGATCCTGTACGCGCGTGCAATCCACGTGCGAGGCACGAATGGCGCTGCCGGCGATCAGGTCGAGATACGCCTTGGCGACGCCGATCTGGCCGGGCTGACCGCGCGCGAGGTGGATCCGTGCATCGAAGGGCGAGTCGCTGCCCTTGAGCGCATCGATCGACATCGCGCCGGCAACGACCGCCGCGGCGAACAAGTCCTCGGCGCCGAACAGGCCGGCGAGCGCGAGTGCGGTGGAAACTTGCGTGCCGTTGATCAAAGCGAGCCCCTCCTTGGCGCGCAGTTCGAACGGCGCCAGTCCGGCGAGGGCCAGGCCTTCGGCCGCCGGCAAGACTCGGCCGCCGACGCGCACTTCACCCACGCCCAGCAGCACGACGCTGAGGTGGGCGAGCGGGGCGAGATCACCCGACGCCCCGACCGAGCCCTGGGCGGGAATCACGGGATACACCTCGTGCGCGAGCAGGGCGAGCAGCCCGTCGATGAGTTCCTGGCTGATCCCCGAGTAGCCGCGCGCCAGGGCATTGACCTTGAGCGCGAGAATCAAACGCACGACGGCGTCGGGCAGCGACGGCCCGACACCCGCCGCGTGCGAGAGCAACAAGTTACGCTGCAGCTGTGCCAGTTGGTCGGTCGGGATCCGCGTCTGGGCGAGCAGGCCGAAGCCGGTGTTGATGCCGTAGGCCGCCTCGCCCTTGGCGACGATGCGGTCGACCAAGGCACTGGCCGCGCCGATGCGTGTGCGGTCTTCGTCGGACAGGGTCAGCGTGATGGGCCCCGAGTGGATGCGACGCAGGTCGGCCAGCGACAAGGCGCCGGCGCGCAGTTCCACTCGGCTCGCGGCGGCCGTGCTGCTCGGCTCCGAGCTCGGTCCGTTGCTCGGTGCCGCCACTAGGCTTGCCCGATCATCGGCAGATTCAATCCCTGCTCCCGCGCACAGTCGATCGCAATCGAATAGCCGGCGTCCGCGTGTCGCATCACCCCGGTGCCTGGATCGTTCCAGAGCACGCGGGCGATGCGTTTGCCGGCGGCGGCCGTGCCGTCACAGACGATCACGACGCCGGAATGCTGCGAATAGCCCATGCCGACACCGCCGCCGTGATGCAGTGAGACCCAGGTCGCGCCGCCGGCCGTGTTCAACAGCGCATTGAGCAGGGGCCAGTCGGAAACCGCATCGGAGCCGTCCCGCATCGCTTCGGTCTCGCGATTCGGGCTTGCCACCGAACCCGAGTCCAGATGATCGCGGCCGATGACGATGGGCGCGGACAGTTCGCCGCGGGCGACCATGTCGTTGAACGCGAGTCCGAGGCGGTGCCGTTGACCGAGCCCCACCCAGCAGATGCGCGCCGGCAGGCCTTGGAATTGAATCCGCGAACGCGCCATGTCCAGCCACTGATGCAAATGCGGATCGTCGGGAATCAACTCCTTCACCTTCGCGTCGGTCTTGTAGATGTCCTCCGGGTCGCCCGACAAGGCGACCCATCGGAACGGGCCGATGCCGCGGCAGAACAGGGGACGGATGTATTCCGGGACGAAGCCCGGGACGTCGAAAGCCCGGGTCACGCCATGATCGAGGGCCACCTGCCGAATGTTGTTGCCGTAATCGAAGACCGGCAATCCCATGTCCTTGAAGCGCAGCAGGTATTCGACGTGTTTCGCCATCGATCGCTTCGCCGCGACGGCCGTGCCTTCCGGATCGCTGACCCGCCGCTCGTCCCATTCCGCCGTCGTCCAGCCCTGTGGCAGATAGCCGTTGACCGGATCGTGGGCCGAGGTTTGATCGGTGAGCGCGTCGGGGCGGATGCCGCGCTCCAACAGCGTTTGCAGGACATCGACGATGTTGCCGAGCAAGGCCACCGAGATTGCCTTGCCGCGTCGGGTGGCGGCCTCGAAACGGGCGAGGGCATCGTCGAGCGAATGCGCTTCCTCGTCGACATACCCCGTTTCCAGCCGCTTCGCGATCCGGTCCTGACGGCATTCGATCGCCAGCATGTGCGCACCGGCCATCGTTGCGGCGAGCGGCTGGGCGCCACCCATGCCGCCCAAACCCGCCGTCAGGATCCACTTGCCGGCGAGCTTGCCGCCGAAGTGTCGGCGCCCCATCTCCGCAAACGTCTCGTAGGTTCCCTGCACGATGCCCTGGCTGCCGATATAGATCCACGACCCCGCCGTCATCTGGCCGTACATCGCCAGACCCTTGCGGTCCAGCTCATGAAAGTGTTCCCAGGTCGCCCAGTGCGGCACGAGATTCGAGTTCGCGATCAGCACGCGGGGCGCATCGGGATGCGTGGGGAATACGCCCACGGGTTTGCCCGACTGCACGAGCAGCGTCTCCTCCTCGGTCAGGGTTTTCAGCGTCTCGACGATGCGGTCATAGCAGTTCCAGTCGCGCGCGGCGCGGCCGATGCCGCCGTAGACGACCAGCTCGGCGGGGTTTTCCGCGACCTCGGGGTCGAGATTGTTCATGAGCATGCGCAGCGGCGCTTCGGTCATCCAGGAGCGGGCGCTCAGCTGGCTGCCGCGCGCGGCGCGAATCACTCGGGGTTTCAAGGGGGCGAGCATGGCGGTCTCCTTAAGACGGACGGAAGCGTCCGGACAATTCGTAACGGGAACTGGGATAATAGAGCTTCGCGACCGAGGCGATTTCGCCGGCCGTCCAGGTGCGACGAATCATCAGCAGACAGGGTTCGTTGCGTGGCATGTCCAGCAGCCCCCGCGTCCGGTCGTCCGGCATCACGGCGCGCAACACGTGTTCGGCCTCGTTGAGCGGCGCCACCTTGACGAGGTAGTCGTAGGGCGTGGTCGTCGTGAAGTCGACGCCCAAATAATCCGGCGCGAGTTTCGGCAGCACGTGGCGGTCCTCGAGCTGCACGGGCCGTTCGTTCTCGAAATGCACGATGACCGAGAAGAAAAGTTCGGTGCCGCGGGCGAGACGGAAGTCCTCGGCCAGAGACGCATCGGCGCGCACCCGTTCGAGCGTGATGACTTCGGCCCGATGCTGATGCCCGCGTCGGCGGATCTCGTCGGCGATACCGCGCACCTCGAGCGGATGCGCGCGCGACTGCTGGTCGGCGACGAAGCTGCCGACGCCGGCAACGCGCACGAGCACGCCCTCGTCGCGCAGTTCGCGCAGCGCGCGATTCGCCGTCATCCGGCTGATGCCGAAGGTTTTGACGATCTCGCTTTCGGAAGGCACCCGCGCCGCGGCGGCCCACTTGCCGGAGCCGATGTTGTCCAGAATGTGGCGCTTGACCTGCAGGTACAGTGGTTCGACGGACGCGGCGGGTTTGGACATGGTCTCAGCTTATGCTGTATAGACAGGTATAGTCAACTCACGCATCGCGGCCCCGAAACGCGCCGCCGTGGCCTCCTCATGCTCATGGCGGTAGTCTTTGACGACCCAACGGCCGGCGACCACGACGTCGCGGATCGCCGCGCTCGCGCCGGCAAAAACCAAATGGTCGAGCGCGGCGTCCCCCGCGCAACCGGCCATGGAGGGATGACCGGGATCGATGACCAACCAGTCGGCCCGGCGCCCGACGGCAATCGCTCCGACGGCCTGGCCGATCGCCTGCGCGCCGTGCTCCGCGGCGTCGCGCCATAGTCGCGTTCCGACGTGCGAGTCGTGGGCGTCGGCGAGCACCCCGCGGCGCTTGCACTTCAGGCGCTGCTGGTATTCCAGCCAGCGCAACTCTTCGGTCGGCGACACCGTGGCCTGGCTGTCCGAACCGATGCAGAGCCGGCCGCCCGCTTTCAGAAAACGCTGCGTGTCGAAGAAGCCATCGCCGAGGTTCGCCTCGGTCGTGATCGAGACGCAGACCGTCGCGCCGTGAGCGGCAATCCCCTGGAGTTCGGCAGGCGTCGCATGCGTGGCGTGGATCAGGCACCAGTGAGGGCTCAGCACGCCGGCCTCGAGCAGAAGCTCGATCGGGCGTCGCCCGGTCGCCTGCTGGCAACTTTGGACTTCGCGCCGTTGTTCGGCCACGTGGATGTGCACGGGCAGGGTCGCGTCGATGGATCGCAACTGCCCACTTGCTTCTCGCAGGGTGTCCAGCGTGACGGCGCGCAGACTATGGAATGCCGCGCCGGTGCGCAGCGTCCCCGGGCCCGCCAATCGTTCGCGGTTGACGCGCGCCTCGACCGCGCGGACGAACTCCTCGGTCTGCAGCGCGAAGCGCGCCTGGTCACGGCGCAGGGGCGGCCCGCCGAAGTCACTGGCCTGGTACAGGGTCGGCAGAAACGTGAGGCCGATACCGGCCGTGTCGGCCGCCGCACTGATCGCGTCCCACAGCGCGTTGTCGCCGGCATAGAGGGATCCGTCGACGCGCCGATGCACGTAATGGAACTCGGCAACCGAGGTGTACCCGGCTTTGAGCATTTCCACGAACAACTGCGTCGCGACCGCCGCCAGCGTCTCGGGTTCGACGCGATTGGCGAGCGCGTACATCGCCTGGCGCCAGGTCCAAAAGCTGTCGCGCGCCGATAGACGATATTCCGTCGCGCCTGCCATCGCGCGTTGAAATGCATGGCTATGGGCGTTCGGCATGCCCGGTACGACGATCCCGCGAATAGGATCCGGGCGCGGGCTCGTAGCCGACCCCGCCTCCACGGTCGATTCGGGGTTCGCTGCGCCTCCACCCTGCGAATCCAGCGCGGTGATCATTCCGGCGTCCGAGACCCGAACGCGGACGTTCCGGGTCCAGCCCTCGGGCAGCAGCGCCGCATCCATCCAGTATTCTCGACTCACGGCAGGCTCCCGAGCTTGGCTATACCTGTATATATAACCTAGCTTGCCTTATGATGTTCCATCCAGCAATCGCTCCGCCTGCGAGATCACCGACCGTGTCCGAAGCCCGCGATGAACTACTGCTCGGTGATGCGCGCCCTGACTTGGCGGACGCTGCCTGGGACCACGTCTGGATCGGTGCCCACCTCGCGACGATGCGCGGCGGAGGCACGCCCCCCCTCGGAGCACCGCTCACCGGTGCATCGCCGGGCGCCGACGGCTACGGCGAGCTGCGCGATGCCGCGATCGCCGTGCGCGGAGAACGCATTGCCTGGATGGGCCCCGCGGCAGACGCGCTGCGCGCGCCGGCGATCGCCAAGGCAGAGGTGCACGAACTGTCCGGCGCGTGGATCACGCCGGGTCTGATCGATTGTCACACGCATTTGATCTACGGCGGCAACCGCGTCGCCGAGTACGAGCGCCGCCTGAGCGGTGCCAGCTACGCGCAGATCGCGCGTGAGGGCGGGGGCATCCAAGCGACCGTCCGCGCCACGCGAGCAGCCTCCGCCCAGGAACTGCGCGAACACGCGGCAGTACGTGCCCGTCGCCTCATGGCCGAGGGCGTCACGACGATCGAGATCAAGTCCGGCTACGGCTTGGAACTGGCGACCGAACGGCGCCTGCTCGAGGTGGCGCGCTCGCTCGAACGCGACTTGCCGGTCTCGGTTGCCACGACCTTCCTGGGTTTGCACGCGCTGCCGGAGGAATATCGCCACGATCGTCAGGCCTACGTCGATCAGGTCAGCGGCCCCTGGCTCAGCGGTCTCGCGGCCGCGGGACTCGTCGATGCCGTGGACGCGTTTTGCGAGTCGATCGCCTTCACGGTCGGCGAGACGGAGCAATACCTGCGGGCCGCGCGAGCACTCGGCCTGCCGAGTCATGTGCATGCCGGTCAGTTGTCCGACCTCGGCGCCGCGGAACTCGCGGCCCGATACGGTGCCCTCTCCGCGGATCATCTTGAATATCTGGGCGCCGACGGGGCTCGCGCGCTCGCGCGCAGCGGCACGGTCGCCGTGCTGTTGCCGGGCGCTTATTTCACGCTGCGACAGACGGAGCCCCCGCCGGTGTCGGCCCTGCGCGCCGCGGGCGTGGCGATGGCCGTCGCGACCGACTGCAATCCGGGAACTTCCCCCTGTACCTCGCTGTTGCTGGCGATGAACATGGCCTGCACCCTGTTTGGATTGACCCCGCTCGAGGCGGTGCGCGGCACGACGATCGCGGCGGCGCGGGCGCTGGGGATCGCCGCGGATCGAGGCACGCTCGAGGTGGGCAAGCGCGCGGATTTCGCGCTCTGGCGCATCGATCGGCCGGCGGAGCTTTGCTATGGGCTCGGCGCCAATCCTTGCATCGGGGTCGTGCATCGCGGGCAACTGCGTGAAGACGCCCGCCATGGATGAACGGCGACCGCCCCCGATCGTCGCCTGGCTGGGTTACGGGGGCCTGATCCCTTTCGTAGGCCTCGCCGCTGCGGCGATGTTCAGCACTTCGGCGCATATCTGGCTGATCCACGCCTTGCTCGATTATGCGGCGGTGATCCTGAGCTTCGTCGGCGCCCTGCATTGGGGTTTCGCGATGACTCTGCCGAACCTCGATCCCCGGCTGCAGCGCGGGCTCTATGCCTGGAGCGTCGTGCCCTCGCTGCTCGCGTGGATGCTGTTGATGTTACCGCCGCTCGCCGCGGGCATCGGCTTCGTGATCGCGTTCGTGCTGCATTTGCTGCGGGACTTGAATCTCGCACGCCACACGACATTGCCCCGCTGGTACCTGCCGCTGCGCTTACGGCTCACGACCGTCGCGAGCTTTTCCATTCTCGTCAACTGCGTCACGAATTAAGTTAAGAGGCGAGCCGTCGCAGCGCGGGTGGGGCCGAGTCGGTCTTGAACTGCGCGACGAGCCGCGCCAAACCATCGGTCTTTTCGACGAGCTGGTGCGCCGCAGCGGTCGACTCTTCCGCCATCGCCGCGTTTTGTTGGGTGGATTGGTCGATCTGAGCGATGTTCGACGTGATGTCCTTGACGCCGATCGCTTGTTCCTCCGCGGCGGCCGCGATTTCGCCGACCACCGCGCTGATCTTGTTCACCTGGCTCACGATCTGCTGCAGGGCCAGCCCGGTCTCGTGGACCAATTGCACGCCGACCGCGACCTGGGTCGTCGAGGCCGTGATGAGCGCCTTGATTTCCTTGGCGGCATCGGCCGAGCGTTTCGCGAGGGCGCGGACTTCGGACGCGACTACCGCGAATCCGCGGCCGCTCTCGCCGGCGCGCGCCGCCTCGACCGCCGCGTTCAAGGCGAGCAGATTGGTCTGGAAGGCGATCTCGTCGATGACGCCGACGATCTGGGTGATTTGCTGCGACGAGGTCTTTATCGCCCCGACCGCCTGCACGGCCTCGCGCACGACGGCACTCGAGCGCTCTGCGTCACTCTTGGCATTGGCGATGAATCGATTCGCCTCGGCTGCCGACTCCGCGGTCTTGCGCACGGTTGCGCTGATCTCATCCATCGCAGACGCACTCTCCTGCAGGTTCGCCGCCTGGCGATCGGTGCGCTGGGCAAGCTCATCCGCTCCGTCGCTGATCTCCTCACTGCCGCGCCGAATGTCGGCCGCATTGCTGCTGATGACGGCCATCGTTCGCTCGAGCTTCTCGATCGCGTCGTTGTAATCCCTGCGCAGGGACTCGTACTCCCCGCTGAACGCCTGCGTGATGCGATAGCGCAGATTCCCCGACGACAATTGTTCCAAGGCGTCGCCGATCTGGGCCACGACCCGCGCCAACTCCCGCGCAGCGTGGGCCTTTTCCGCCTCTGCGGCTTGCGCTTCGGTCCGGCGGCGCTGCTCGGTCTGCGCGGATTCTTGTTCCAGCCGCGCCTTGGCCACCAGTCCCTCGTTAAAAACGAGCACGGCGCGGCCCATCTCGCCGAACTCGTTGCGCAAGTCCGTGTAAGGGACTGGTCCGGTCGTGTCCCCCGCGGCGAGCTCACGCATGCGCCTCGTGACGCGGCGTACGGGTACGGTGATGCTGCGGGCAAGCGCTATGCCTACGCCGATCGTGATTGCCGCAATCACGGCACACAGACCGGCGAGCTTCGTTCCGCTCGCCCACTCCGTCGCTTGGACATCATCCAGGTAGGCGCCCGTCCCGACGATCCAACCCCAGGGCGTGAAGCCCTTGATGTAGCTCAGTTTGGCCGCGACACGATCCGTCCCCGGCTTTTGCCAATGGTAGGCTACATAGCCTGCCGACTGGTTCTTGACGACCTCGACGAAAGCGGCATAGTTCTTGAAGCCGGTCGGGTCCCGCGCATCACCCACGTATTTGCCCTCGTTCTCGGGCTTGAACGGCAGCAAGACCATCTTGGGTGTCATGTCGAGAATGAAGATGTAATTGTTGCCGTCGTAGCGCACCCCGCGCAGCGTCTCCTTGGCGGCGGATTGGGCCGCGTCATGCGACAAACGTCCGGCACGCTCCTCGGCTGCGAAATGCTCGAGGATGCTGCAGGCCGCGTCGACCTGGGCGCGTTCCTTGGCAGCGATGCCGTCCTTGAGAACCGAATTGAGTTGCACCAGGGATACGCCGAATACGGCGACGAGACCGAAGATGCCGAGCACGGTCAGGAGCTGCACGCGACCGGCGACGGTGGTTTGCGCGAAGTTGAGCTTCATGGCCTTCACGAGTCGCCGCGGGCAACCGAGACTGAAGAGTTCGCCGATTTTTTTTTGAGTTCCGCGCAGTTATTCACGGCGCGCGCGGCCATGGCGTGGTCGGTGCGCGCCGCAGCGCGACCCTCGATCACGGCGTGATCGAGGGTCCGCCGCCCGGACTTTAGACTCGCTCCCTAGCGAACCTAGGAATTACGCAAACGCGACGACGATTCCCACCGTCAATAGCCCTAAGGCGACGAGTAAGAGGTTGTGACCCCAGCGGGCGATATGTGTCAGCACCATTATTTCTCTCCAGTGAGTTTCGTGATGCAACCCAGTGCGGGCTGCGATCGAGTTGCACCATTATGGGTGTGCCGACGGAAATTTAAAGACCGAAGCGAAGCGTCCCCATTTCAAAAAAATCGTTATTTATTATAATGTTAGATGTCAACGATGAGGATTTTTCATCTGGTGTTGAACGGATGTACGGTAAGCTACTCGCAGCGACGCCTTGCACCAGAATAGGGCGGTCATCCGAGCGCGTCCGCTACCCGGCACGCGGAGTCGAGGGATGACGGAGTTTTCGATGCTGCATCCCCAGACCCGCGCGCTGCTGGCCCTCGTCGAGCGAGGCAAGGTTCCCCCTCTCGAAACTCTGAGCCCCACGGCGGCGCGCCTGCAATACCGCGACCGGCGCCACTTGCTGCAGCCGGCGCCGCGGGCCATTGCCGAACTGTCCGAATTACGGGCCGAGGGACCGGATGGGTCCATCCCGATGCGTCTTTATCGACCGCATTTACGCGCCGCCGATGCTCCGTCCCCGGTCCTGGTTTATTTTCACGGCGGTGGCTTCGTCATTGGCGACCTCGATACCCATGACAGCGTGTGTCGCGAATTGGCACTGCTCTCCGGCTGCGCGATCGTGGCGGTCGATTATCGGCTTGCGCCGGAACACCGGTTTCCGGCCGCCGTCGTCGATTGCGCCGCGGCCACCCGTTGGGTTCGTGACCAGGCCGGTGCCCTGTCCCTCGATCCCACGCGTCTCGCCGTGGGTGGCGACAGCGCGGGCGGCACGCTCGCCGCTGTGGTTGCCATCGATGCGCGGGAACGCGGGGATCTTGCGATCGCGTTTCAGCTGCTGATCTATCCCGTCACCGATTTGCACTGCGACACACCCTCGTATGCCGAGAACGGTCGCGGATATCTGCTGACAGAGGCGACGATGCGCTGGTTCGTCGCCCAATACCTCGCTGACCCCGCCGACGCCGATGACTGGCGGGCATCTCCGCTGCGGCATCCGAACCTGACCAAGCTCCCGCCTGCCCTGGTCTTGACCGCGGGATACGACCCCTTGCGCGACGAAGGCACGGCCTACGCCGGCCGGCTCGCCAGCGCCGGCAATCGTGCCAGCAGCGTGTGTTTCCCCGGGCAGATTCATGGCTTCGTGACGATGGGCAAGCTCATCGACGAGGCGAGCACCGCTCTGGCCGTTTGCGCCGCGGAACTGCGACGGGTGCTCGCAGCAGTTTGACACCGGCGGCTTGCGTGCCATCCAACTAGCGCAGAAAATCGTGGGCACTATGAGCATCAACCCCGTCGTCGACCTACTACCCTCCATCGGCCACTGGATCGCCGGCCGCCACGTCGCTGCACCGGCCGCGCGCACGGCGGACGTGTTCAATCCGGCAACGGGTTCCGTGATCGCCCGCGTCTCTCTCGCCGAAGCCGGCGATGTCGATACCGCGGTCAGAGCCGCCGCTGCCGCTTATCCGGCCTGGGCCGCGACTCCGGTGCTGCGTCGGGCGCGCATCCTGTCGAGATTCAAGGAGCTGGTCGAAGCGCATGCGGACGAGCTTGCCCGCTTGCTGTCCCGCGAACACGGCAAGACCGTCAGCGACGCACGCGGTGAAGTCACGCGCGGCCTCGAGGTGGTCGAGTTCGCCTGCGGCGCACCGCATCTGCTCAAAGGGGAATTCAGCGAAAACGTCGGTACGGGCGTGGACGCTTATAGTCTGCGTCAGCCGCTCGGCGTCGCGGCGGGCATCACGCCGTTCAATTTTCCCGTCATGGTTCCGCTCTGGATGTTTCCCGTGGCGATCGTTTGCGGCAACACCTTCGTCCTCAAGCCTTCGGAGCGCGACCCGTCGGCGCCGATCCGATTGGCCGAGTTGTTTCAAGAAGCCGGCTTGCCCGCGGGCGTGTTCAACGTGGTCAACGGCGACAAATCCGCCGTGGATGCGATCCTGGAACACCCGGGCATCTCCGCCGTGAGCTTCGTGGGTTCGACGCCGGTCGCGAAGCGAGTGCATCTCGACGGAACGGCAGCCGGAAAACGCGTCCAGGCCCTGGGCGGCGCGAAGAACCACATGGTCGTGCTCCCGGATGCGGATCTCGATCAAACCGTCGAAGCGCTGGTCGGCGCCGCCTACGGTTCGGCGGGCGAGCGGTGCATGGCGATTTCCGTGGCCGTCGCCGTGGGCGACCCCGTCGGCGACGAGTTGATCGAGCGCGTGACGAAGCGCATCGCCAGCCTCAAGGTGGGTGCCCCCGATGACCCGGCAACCGAAATGGGCCCGCTCGTCACCGAGCAGCACCGCGAGCGCGTTGCCGGCTATATCGGCATCGGTGCAGCCGAAGGCGCACGACTCGTCGTCGACGGACGGCAGGCCAGGATTTCGGGGCCGGCCAAGGGCTTTTTCCTCGGTGCCTCCTTGTTCGACGGCGTCACCCCGGCGATGCGCATCTATCGTGAGGAGATCTTCGGGCCCGTGCTCTGTGTCGTCCGCGTGCCGACCCTGCAGGCGGCGATCGAGCTGGTCAATGCCCATCCCTACGCAAACGGCGTCTCCGTGTTCACCCGCAGCGGCGAAGTCGCGCGCGCCTTCACACAGCAGATCGAAGTCGGCATGGTGGGCGTCAACGTCCCGATTCCGGTGCCGATGGCGTTCTACAGTTTCGGTGGTTGGCGCCAGTCCTTGTTCGGCGATCACCATATTTATGGAGCGGAAGGGATCCGCTTCTATACCCGCATGAAGGCCGTGACCCAGCGCTGGCCCGCTCCGCCCGCGGGGGACGCCGCCTTCGTGATGCCGACGATGCGCTGAGCCCGGCGCACGCGGAATCGTCGAGCAGCCGGCGGACTAAAATTGGTCGGTCGAGGCGAAAAGGGTGCGGCCCTTCGCCTTGATCTGCACGTCGACGAGGTAGTTGCGCGCCCTCGCCGCATCGATTCCCACCCCGAGACCCGGCGAGTCCGGCAGCGTGACCCAGCCTTCGGTATCGCGCGTCAGCGTGTTCGTCGTGAACTCCCGCGCCAGCGCTTTCGGCGCGAACGGGTACTCGCAGATCTCGTCATCGCGCATACCCGCGTAGGGCTGCAACGACGCGCTGAGTGCGAGATGCGACGTGAACGTGTGATTGACGAAGCTCACGCCGCGCACGGCCGCATAGTCCGCGACCCTGTGCGCTATGCCGATGCCGCCGATACGTCCGCAATCGACCTGAATGTAGCCGACCTTGCCGTAATCGATCAGATGACGGGCCATGTGGAAATTGTGTGCACCCTCGCCCCCCGCGAGCTTCACTGTCGGGCAGCGTGCGGCGAGCGCCGCGTAGGCGTCGAGAGCGGCCGTGTTGAAGGGTTCCTCCAGCCAATGCGCCCGTACGCGCTTGAGCGCGGGGATCCGCAGTGCGGCGGCCGCGACGTCCTCGGCGAATACCTGGCCGACATCGATCAGCAAAACGCCGTCCTCCCCCAGCCCCTCGCGCGCGGCGGCGAAATGATCCGCATCCACGTCGGCCCCCGCGCGTCCGATCGGTCCCCAGCCGAATTTCACGGCGCGGAACCGTTCTGCGCGCGCGCTCCGCGCTCGCTGCAGCGTTTCGGCGGGCGTGTCGCCGAACAGTTGTGAGGCATAGGGCAGCTTGGGGTAGGCGCGCGTGAAACCCAGCAGCTTCCAGACCGGCTCGCCGCGTGCTTTGCCGAGCAGGTCCCAGAGCGCGATCTCGATGCCGGACCAGGTGTGCGGAGCCTGCAGCAAATCCATGCTGTCGTAATCGATCTTCGCGGCGATCCGGGCAATATCGGCCGGCCCTTGCAGCGACTCGCCGAGTACCGAATCGCGGACCGGTCGGCATGCGCCGTGCGACATCGGGCAGACGAAAGCCGCGATCGATACCAGCGGCGAGGCCTCGCATTCGCCCCAGCCCACGAAACTCCCGGCGGCAACGCGCACCAGCAGAGCGTCCTGGCTGCCGTCGCCTTCAGTCGTCACCTCGGGCATCGACAAATAGAAGAAATCGACGGCTTCGATTTTCACGGGTGTGCGCGGATGGTCAGGCCGCCGTCGAGGACGATGCTGGCGCCGGTCATGAACGCCGCGCAGTCCGCGGCGAGAAATAGGGCTACCTCGGCAACGTCCACCGGCATGCCGCGGCGCCCCAGCGGGTGCAGTGCCGTGGTCGCCGCGTCCAGCGCCGCCGGGTCCGGTGCTTGTTGCAGGTACTCTTCCCAGAGACGGGTGTCGACATATCCCGGGCAGATGACGTTGACGCGGATCCGGCGCGGCGCGAGTTCCAGGGCCAGGTTGCGCGTGAACGCGACGAGGCCTGCCTTCGAGCAGGCATACGGCAGCGATTCCGCGAATGCGTGCGTGGCGTGAATCGAGCTGATGTTGACGATGGCGCCGCCGGTGGACGCAAACAGGGGCAGCAAGGCCTGGGTCAGCACGAAGGCTCCCCGTAAATTGACCCCGAGAATCCGGTCCCAGTCCTCCAGTGTGCAGGTCGCGAAGGACTTGGCGATCTCGATGCCCGCGTTGTTGACGAGCACGTCGATGCGACCGTGCCGTTCGCGCAGCTCGGCGGCGATCGGGCCGATTTCCTCCGCATTCGCCAAATCGGCGGCGAGGAACTCCGCCGGAAGCCGCGGATCGCTTGCAGTCAATTCCGAAGCACAGCGTCGCCCGGCGAGCCGATCCTTGTCGAGGATGACGACGCGGGCGCCCGCCGCCTGAAAGCGGGCGGCAATCGCGCGGCCTATACCCTGTGCGCCACCGCTGACCAAGGCGATGCGGCCCGCGAGCGGCGCGGTGTACTCATTTGCTTGCATGCGGTCCGGAAATATACGCTCTCGATCATGGAACTGGATATCGACGTCGATTGGAGCTATCGAGGCCTGCCGGCCGTCATACTCGAGAACCGCCATCTGAGAGTCCTGCTCCTGCCGTGCGCCGGCGCCAAGATTCTGCAGATCACGTACAAACCGCTCGATGCCGATCTGCTGTGGGAAAATCCCCGCACGGCGCCCGCGCGGCTGCCGATCAATTCGCGCTACGACGACGTGTGGAGCGGCGGCTGGGATGAACTGTTCCCGAACGACGAAGCCACGCTGATCGATGGCGAAGCCTATCCCGATCATGGAGAGTTGTGGACCGCGGATTGGCGGGCCGAGCCCTTCAGCGACGCCGATGAAGTCGGCGTGCGCCTGCGCGTCGCGACGCCGATCAGCGCGATCGAGTTCGAGAAGACGATCAGCCTGCGTCGCGACTCGACCCAACTCGTCTTTCGGCATGCGTTGCGCAACCCCGGGACCGTGCCATTTCCCTTCTTATGGAAACTGCACCCCGCATTCGCGGTCGGTGCCGGGCACCGGATCGATTTTCCGGCCATGCAGGTCGTCCGCGAACCGGCCTTTCCGGGCAGCTTGGGTGGCGCCCCGGCGAGCTTCGACTGGCCGCACGCGCCCATCGACGGCGCGTCCGTCGACCTGCGCCGCATCCCGGACGCTTCGGCCCGACAGCTCTACTTTTTCTATGGGACGGGGATGCAGGCGGGCTGGTGTGCGCTGACCAACACGGAGACGCGGCTTGCCTGCGGGCTGGTCTTCGACCAGCGGGTATTCCCGAACTGCTGGCTGTTCGCGAGCTACGGCGGCTGGCGCGGCCACAACGTCGCGGTCCTGGAGCCTTGCACCGGTTATCCGGTCGACTTCGCCGCGATGCGAGCGGCGGATCGTCATCGCTCGCTCGCACCCGGCGGTACGCTTGAAACGCGAGTCCTCTTCACGGTGCAGGAGGGTTTGGGCTCCGTCGGGCACATCGATCCCGATGGCCGCATGATCGGCGGCCAGCCTTAGGGACTGGACTGGCGGCCTGGTACCGCCGAGCCCGGGGGGGGCTCTGCCGGCTCCAGCGACAAGAGGATGGCCGCGACGATCGCGAGCACGACGCCCAGCCCCTGGCCGATGCTCAATTTCTCGTGCAAAACGAGCACCGCAAAGGCGACCGTGAGCAGTGGAAACAAGGAAATCAGCGATATCACGATCGCTGCCTTGCCGCCGCTCTCCAGGGCCTTGAAGCTCGTCAGTGCGCCGAGTCCGTTGAGCGTTCCTCCCACCACGGCCAGCACGAGAATCATGGGTTTCACGTGCCATTGCAGCGGCGCGGTCACCGCGATGACGACCGAGATCGCGATCATCGCGTAGGCGAACCACAAAAACGACAGCTCGCTGGAGATCCGATTGGTCGCCAGTTTTTGCGTGACGCCGGTGATGCCCCAGAACACCAGCGCGACGGCCGCATAGAGAACCCAGGTGTATCCCACGTTCAATCCATGCTCAACAGGTAGATCGCCACCAAGGCCAGACCGAGCCCGGCGATCTGCGTGCGGCCGATGCGCTCGCGCAGGAAAGTCACCGCCAGGATGACGGTGACCAGCGGAAACAGCGCGGTCACCGGTACGACGATCGCAGCCTCGCCGCCCGCGACCAGGGCGCGAAAAAAAGCGATGTTGCCGGTGCCGCCGAGGATGCCCGTCAAAAAGGCCCAGCCGATGCCGGTCCGACGCTGCGCCGGGAGCCCGCTGCGCAGGCGTGGGGAGCGCGCCGCGACGACGATCAACGGCAAGAGTCCAAACGTGAAGAGGATCTGGTTCGTGTCGGCATCCACGCCGTCGGATGCGACTTTCGATACCGCTCCCCAAGCACCCCAGCAAACGATGGTCAGCAGCGAATACGTCAACCAGCGTGGCATGCCCAGCAGGGGGGTAGTCGCGGGGTTCTGCGTTATCGGCGAAGCGGACATCACACCTCCGGGCGGACGTGCGAGTATAGGCCCAAGCGCGCGACGCGATGTCGGGGCGCATCGCCTGCGGGAGCGGCGACTCGGAGCACACGCCAGGATTTTCGCTGGTCCTGCATTAATTGTGTGCAAAACCGTGCTGCGAGGCAGCAATATCCTTGACACTCGCGTGCATGGTTCCTACAATCGCCGGCCTTTGTCGCCGGGCACACCGCTCCGCGCAGAGCTTTTATTGTTTTCACTTCGGGCCGTTCCCGTGGGCGGCCCTCAAAGGTATGTATGGCGACGACTACACAATTGATCCGCACCGGCCGCAACGAGCCCGCTTGGAAGTCCAAGGTTCCCGCTCTCGCCGCGTCCCCGCAGAAGCGCGGCGTCTGCACGCGCGTCTACACGACGACGCCGAAGAAGCCGAACTCCGCTTTGCGCAAGGTCTGTCGCGTTCGCCTCACGAATGGCTACGAAGTGTCCAGCTACATCGGTGGCGAGGGCCATAACTTACAAGAGCACTCGGTGGTCCTGATCCGCGGTGGCCGCGTCAAGGATCTGCCCGGCGTGCGATACCACACGGTTCGCGGCGCGCTCGATTGCGCCGGCGTGAGCGATCGCCGCCAAGGCCGCTCGAAGTACGGCGCCAAGCGCCCCAAGAAATAACCGAGAGATAGAGAACCGCCATGTCCCGCAGAGCAGCAGCCCCGCATCGCACCATTCTTCCCGATCCCAAGTTCGGCAACGACATGTTGGCGAAATTCATCAACATGGTCATGGAGCGCGGCAAGAAATCCGCCGCCGAAAAGATCGTGTACGGGGCGATCGACCGTATCGGCGACAAGACGGGTCGCGCCGGCGGCGAAGCGATCAACGTGTTGCAGCAGGCGCTGGACAACGTCAAGCCGGTGGTCGAGGTCAAGTCGCGCCGCGTCGGTGGCGCAACCTACCAGGTCCCTGTTGAAGTGCGCGCGAATCGTCGCCAGACACTGGCCATGCGCTGGGTCATCGAGGCGGCGACGGATCGCAGTGAAAAATCCATGGCCCATCGCCTCGCCGCCGAGCTCATGGAAGCCGCGGAAAACCGCGGCGCCGCGGTGCGAAAGCGCGAAGACACGCATCGCATGGCCGAAGCCAACAAGGCGTTCGCGCACTACCGCTGGTAACACATGGCTGTGCGTGAGCCAGGACCCCGGGGTCACCTAGGGCGGCGCATACGGGCCGTCAAGTTTTGAGGAATCTCAGTGGCACGCAATACGCCAATCGAGCGCTACCGCAACATCGGTATCTCCGCTCATATCGACGCGGGTAAGACCACCGCGACGGAGCGTATTCTTTTTTACACGGGCGTTTCGCACAAAATCGGCGAAGTCCATGATGGCGCCGCCGTCATGGACTACATGGAACAGGAGCAGGAGCGCGGGATCACGATCACCGCGGCTGCGACGACCTGCTTCTGGAAGGGGATGGACAAGAGCTTCCCCGAGCACCGCATCAACATCATCGACACGCCCGGTCACGTCGACTTCACGATCGAAGTGGAACGCAGCCTGCGCGTGCTGGATTCTGCGATCGCCGTCTACTGCGCCGTGTCCGGCGTGCAGCCGCAGTCCGAGACCGTCTGGCGACAGATGAACAAGTACGGCGTACCCCGGATCGCCTTCGTCAACAAGATGGACCGCGCCGGCGCAAACTTCCTGCGCTGCGTCGACCAGATTCGCACGCGTCTGCGCGGCAATCCCGTCCCCATTCAACTGCCGATCGGCGCCGAGGACCGCTTCGGCGGCGTCGTCGACCTGATCAAAATGAAGGCCATCGTCTGGGATGACGAGACTCAGGGGATGAAGTTCGAATATCGCGAGATTCCCGCCGGGATGCGCGCCGAATGCGAAGAGTGGCGCGCCAAGATGATCGAGGCCGCCGCCGAGGGCGACGAGGAACTGCTCAACAAGTATCTCGAGAGCGGCGAGCTCTCGGACCAGGAGATCAAGCGCGGTCTGCGCGAGCGCGCGCTCAAGAATCAGATTTGTCTCGTGACCTGCGGTTCGGCCTTCAAGAACAAGGGCGTGCAGGCCGTGCTCGATGCGATCATCGAGTACATGCCCTCGCCGACTGAAGTGCCGCAGGTCGTGGGCCAGAGCGAAAGCGGCGAGCCGATGACCCGCAAGCCCCTCGACGACGCGCCGTTTTCGGCGCTCGCGTTCAAGATCCTGAACGACCCGTTCGTCGGCAATCTCACGTTCTTCCGGGTCTACTCCGGCACCCTGAACTCCGGGGACCAAATCTACGTGCCGAACAAAGGCCGCAGCGAACGCATCGGCCGGCTGCTGCAAATGCACGCCAGCGAAAGATCGGAGATCAAGGAGGTGCGCGCCGGCGACATCGCCGCGGCCGTGGGTCTGAAGGACGTGACCACCGGCGATACGCTGTCGGATCCGGAAAAAGTCATCATCCTCGAGAAGATGGAATTTCCCGAACCCGTGATATCGGTCGCGATCGAGCCGCGCACCAAGGTCGATCAGGAAAAGATGGGCGTCGCCCTGCAGCGGCTCGGCAAGGAGGATCCCTCGTTCCGAGTGCATACCGACCAAGAATCGGGGCAGACGATCATCTCCGGCATGGGCGAGCTGCATCTGGAGATCATCGTCGACCGCATGAAGCGGGAATTCAAGGTGGACGCGAACGTCGGCAAACCGCAGGTCGCCTATCGAGAGACGATCCGCGGCACCGTCGACTCGGAGGGCAAGTTCGTGCGCCAGTCGGGCGGTCGCGGCCAATATGGCCATGTCTGGCTCAAGATCGAACCGCGCGAAGCCGGCAAAGGCTACGAATTCGTCAATGGCATCGTCGGTGGCGCGGTTCCGCGCGAATTCATCCCCGCGGTCGACAAGGGCATCCAGGAGGCCGTCCAGACCGGCGTGATCGCGGGCTATCCGATCGTCGACGTCAAAGTGACGCTGTTCGATGGCTCTTTCCACGACGTCGATTCGAACGAAATGGCATTCAAGATCGCCGGTTCCATCGGATTCAAGGAGGGCTTTCGCAAGGCGAAGCCCGTGCTGCTCGAGCCGATCATGAAAGTCGAGGTCGTGACGCCCGAGGAGTATTACGGTGATATCGTGGGCGACTTGAACCGCCGCCGCGGGCAGATCATCGGCATGGAGGAATCGGCCTCCGGCAAGGTGGTGACCGCCGAGGTGCCGCTCGCCGAGATGTTCCAATATTCGACGGCCATGCGCTCGATGAGCCAGGGCCGGGCGAACTACACGATGGAATTCGCGAAGTACCAGGAAGTCCCGGGCAACGTCGCCGACGCGGTGATGAAGAAGGCGTCCTGAGCCGCAATGCGAATGCGGGAACGTTTGAATCCAATGAATTTGCAGAGCCAGTTTTTCAATAACGAGGTGTGCCGTGTCGAAGGGTAAGTTTGAGCGAACGAAGCCGCACGTGAACGTGGGGACGATTGGGCATGTCGACCATGGCAAGACGACCCTGACGGCTGCCCTGACGAAGGTCATGGCGGA
>Ga0116230_10000142_pt1 | contig 56532 bp, 45 predicted proteins | sample S1TSphfallax_3_FD_88678 | JGI IMG/M metagenome (GOLD analysis project Ga0116230, IMG submission 88678) | Host-associated microbial communities from peat moss isolated from Minnesota, USA - S1T2_Fd - Sphagnum fallax MG | ecosystem: Host-associated > Plants > Peat moss > Unclassified | place...
GGCGAGGTAGTCGCAGTCGATCCGATTCGTGCCCTGCGGTGTTCGGATTACCACCGCGCGCAGCCGTTCATCGCCCTCGGCGCGCGTCACGAATTCGCCGCAGCGGTAAGTCACGCCCGCGAGACGCAGGCGCAGCGCCGCCGCGTGCAGCGCATGGGCCGGCCACCGGGCGAGTGCGGCGGCGAATTTCGCGACTCGCTGCTGGGTGGCTTGCTCATGGACGCCGAGCACGATCGCGCCGTGTTTGCGCAGCACGGCGGCGCTCGCCAGCAGCAAAGGTCCGCTGCCGGCCACGACCACGCGTGCTCCTTCGATCGGCCAGCCCTGTTTGACCAGCGCCTGCAGACCGCCCGCGCCCGTGACGCCCGGCAAAGTCCAGCCCGGAAAGGGCAGCAGCAATTCGCGTGCGCCGGTCGCGATCACGAGTTTGTCGTAGCGTACGCGCGCCGCATCGTCCGGAGTTTCGACCAGTAATTCGCCGCCGCCGCCCGCGACGACTTGCGCTTCGAACAGGCATTGAATCCGGGTGGATCGGCGCACGGCGGCGAGCCGGCGCCGCGCGCTACGCGGCACGCCGAAACGCAGGTCATGGCGCCAGATAGCGCCACCGGCTTGTGCCTGCGCGTCGATGAGAGCGACTCGCGCGCCGCGCGACGCGGCCGCGAGCGCTGCCGCGACCCCTGCGGGTCCGGCACCGCAGACCAGCACCTCAGCATGATCGATTGCGCGCGCGCCTTCAGTCATGCGCGGCGAATCCAGCAACGGTCGTCACGCGCATTCCGTCGCGCGCGCGCACCATGCAAGCGCGTTGCTGGTCGACGGCGTCGATGCGCACGCGGCACTCGAAGCAAACGCCGATTCCGCAAACCGCCGCGCGTGGCCTGCCGTCGTTCGATAGTCGAAACCGAGACGTCGCTGTGGCGACGGCGGCCGCGACAGTCGCGCCGCGCGGTACCGCGATCGCGCGGTCGTCGATATAGAGAACCACGCGACTCATGGCAACGCTCGCGCGGGCAAGAAAGGCTGCGGATCGATCGCGGGCGACCGGTGCAGAAGTTGATCGATCAGCAGATGCGCGCTCGCGAGCGCCGTGGTGATCCCGAGTCCTTCATGGCCGGCGGCAACCCAGAGGTCGCGTCGCTCGGGGATCGGACCCAGATAGGGTCGACCGTCGACGCTGGAGGGCCGAAACCCGGTCCAGATGCGCAAGGCTTGCAGCTGCGGCAGTGCCGGCAGGAATTCGAACGCGCGCGCAAGCATGCGGCCCACGAGCGACATCGAGACCGCGGTCGAATCGCTGCCGAATTCGCGCGAGGAGCCTATCAATAATTGGCCGCCAGGGCGTGGCTGCACATTGAAGGCGACGCTCGATTCCGCGGTTCCGTGCGCGCTGTCCGCGTAGCCGAGTTCCAATACCTGATGTCGTAAGGCCCCGGGATAGGGCGAAGTGACGACCAGGTGTCCCTTGCGACGGCGCAACGGCAAAGCCGGCAATAGCTCCGGTAGCGCGCAACCGGTTGCGATCAGCGTGGGACCGTGCAGGCGCGAACCATCGTCGAGCAGCACACCGCCGTCCTCGAGCGACTGGACTCGGCGTCCCAGATGCAGCGTCGCCTGACGTCGGCAGGCGCGAGCGACGAGCTCGCGCGCGACGTTGGGCGGATAAACGACGGCATCCTCGGGTACCAACAGGCCACCGGCAAGCCCCGGTGCAAGCCCCGGCTCCAGCCGGTAGAGATCGCCGGAATCCACGTCCTGTGCCGGAACTCCCGCCGCCTGCAGGCGCGCGAGTTTGGCGGCGATGGTCGCTCGTTCGCTCGCGGTGCGCGCGATCCATAGCGTGCCGCAACGGTTGAACTGTGCCTGCGGCAGATCGGCGAACTCCTGCCAGAGCCGTTGTGAATACGCCGAGAGCGCGAGCTCGGCAGGATCCTCATCGAGCGCGACCAGATGACCCATCGCCGCGGCCGTGGCGCCGCCGCCGATGGCGCCCGCGTCGATCGCAGCGACCTTGAGTCCCGCGGCCGCCGCGACATCGGCGCAGGCCGCACCGACGATGCCGAGGCCGACGACGATCAAATCGAAGGACTTCACGAGGCGCCGATTCCCCAAGCGAATGGATCGCCTGACTCGAGATGCAGCGTGCACTGGGCGGTGATGTGGGCGCTCCCCGTGATTCGCGGCAAGACGCCGCGCGGCGTGCGGCGGTAGCTTGCGACGAAGACGCTGCCGACGATGCTCTCCTGGCGCCACGACGCGCCCTCGGCAAGCTTGCCGTCCGCGGCGAGGCAGGCGATCTTGGCGCTCGTGCCCGTGCCACAGGGCGAACGATCGTAGGCGAGACCGGGACACAGCACGAAATTGCGCGCGGCTGCGGCGTCGATCGGGCTGTTGATTTCGATATGGTCGATCTCGGCGCCGTCGGCCCCGGTGATCCGCGCGCCGGCGAGCGCCTGGCGTATTGCCTCCGTATAAGCGGTGAGTTCGCGTTGCCGGGGGAGGTCGAGCGGGATCGGTGTATCGGCCGTGATGAAGAACCAATTGCCGCCCCAGGCGACGTCGCCGCGCACACGACCGTAACCGGGAACATCGACGACGACGCCCGCGGCGTGGCGATAGCTCTCGACATTGTCGATCGAGACTCGACCATCCGCATGCAGTTCCACACCGACCGTGCCGACCGGCGTCTCGAGACGATGTTCCCCGGCTTGGATTCGACCGAGGTGGGCCAGGGTCCGAATCACGCCGATGCTGCCGTGGCCGCACATGCCGAGATAACCGACGTTATTGAAAAAGATGACGCCGGCGCAAGCCTGCGGCGACATCGGCGGCAACAGCAGCGCACCGACCAGCGCATCCGAGCCGCGCGGCTCGCAGACGGTCGCGCGCCGCCAGGCGTCGAAGCGCTCGCGCAGGACCTGCAGGCGCAGGCTCAAGGGGCCGGTCCCGAGTTCCGGGAATCCTGCAATGACCGTGCGCGTGGGTTCGCCGCCGGTGTGCGAGTCGATGACCGCGATCTCTGGCATTCCGACATGATCGCCGCGGTCGGCACCCGCCGGCTAGAATCCCTTGTCGCGATTCGATGCGGAAATCGGCACAATGAGGCATGGATATTCCCGCGCAGGAACTGGCGGTGCTGTTCGACGCACTGCCGGACGTTGTCTTCTTCGTCAAGGATTCGCAGGGTCGCTACAGCCACGCGAACCTGACCCTGGTCGCACGGCTCGGTCTCAAGCGCCGCGAGGATGTCCTCGGCCGACGGGTCGGCGAGTTGTTTCCGGCGAATCTCGGCAGCGCCTACGCGAGCCAGGATCGTCGTGTGCTCGGCGGTGATCTCATCGAGGATCATCTCGAAGTGCACCTGTTTCCGAATCGCCAGCCTGGCTGGTGCCTCACTTGCAAGCGTCCCGTTTGGCAGCGCGAAAAAATCATCGGCCTCGTCGGGATTTCCCGCGATTTGGGCGTTCCCGACGGCCGCCATCCGACCTACGACCGCCTGCGCCGCGCGGTCGCGCACCTGCAGAGCCACTGCGGCGGCACCGTGCGCATGCAGACGCTCGCGGACTTGTCCGACTTGTCGGTCGCGCAACTCGAGCGGCATTTTCGGCGCGTGTTCCAACTGACACCGCAGCAGTTGCTGAACAAATTGCGGATTGAAGCGGCGATGCGTCATCTGCGCGGTGCGGACAGCGTGGCGGCAATTGCCGCGTCCTGTGGATTCGCGGACCAAAGCGCATTCGCGCGCCGCTTCAAGGCCACCGTGGGGATGACGCCGCGGGAATATCGCGTATATTGCCAGGCGAAAGTCGTTCAGTCGGGAGATTCTTGATGTCGAGTTTTGCACGATCCGCGGCATCTTCGCCGACGTCCCGCGCGTCCTTGCTGGCCGCGCTGCTATTCTGCATGACGGGTTCGATACGCCCGCTCGCGGCCGCCGAACCCTTGGTCAGCGAGACGCCGGCACACTTCACGCCACGTCATGAGACCTTCGACTATGAAAAGCGTGACGTCATGATTCCCATGCGCGACGGCGTGAAACTGCGCACCGTGATCCTGATTCCGCACGGCGCGCACCGCGCACCGATGCTGCTGACCCGCACCCCTTACGGCGCGGTCGCGCGCTTCGCCGCCAACAACAGTGCCCACCTCGCCGCTGTCATGGATTCGAGCGACGTCGCGGAAGATGCGGTGCTCAACGGCAATTACATCCGCGTCGTGCAAGACGTGCGCGGCAAGCATGGCTCCGAGGGCGATTACGTCATGAATCGTCCGATGCGCGGGCCGCTCAATCCGACCGACGTCGATCACGCGACCGACACCTACGATACGATCGACTGGCTGGTCAAAAATGTTCCTGAGTCGAACGGCAAGGTCGGCATTCTCGGCATCTCCTACGACGGCTTCACTTCGTTGACCGCCTTGTTCCATCCGCATCCGGCGTTGCGCGCGGCGGTGCCGATCAACGCCATGGTCGATGGCTGGCGCGGCGACGATTGGTTTCATAACGGTGCGTTTCGTCAGGACAGTCTCGTCTATGCACACGATCAGGAAGCCACGCGCGGCAGTGAGGAGACCTGGTGGTCCGATCATTACGACGATTACGACACCTGGCTGAGCGCGGGCTCCGCCGGCGCGATGGCCGCGCTGCACGGTCTGGATCAGGTCGGGTTCGCGGTCAAGCTCATGAACCATCCCGCCTATGATGCGTTCTGGCAGCAGCAGGCCATGGATCAACTGCTGCGCAAGGAGGGCCTCAAGGTGCCGACGCTGCTCGTGCACAGCCTCTGGGATCAGGAGGATATCTACGGCAACATCGCGGTCTACAAGGCCGTCAAGCCGCTCGATGCCGACAACTCGAAGCTGTTTCTCGTGCTCGGGCCCTGGTACCACCACCAGGAACGTCTCGACGGCAGCGCGGTCGGCGCGATTCGATTCGGCAGCGATACGGCGGAGTACTTTCGCTTGCACGTGCTGCGACCCTTCCTCGATCATTTCCTCAAGGACGAGGCGCCCCCGCTCGGTATCGCCCCGGTGACCGCATTTGAAACCGGCAGCAATCGCTGGTTGTCGCTGTCCTCCTGGCCGCAAGGCTGTGAGTCCGGTTGCACGATTCAGCGCACGAAGCTCTTCTTGCAACCGAAGGGCCAGTTGGGAATGACCGCCGCGCAAACGCCGGCCGCGAGTTTCGCGAGCTACGTGTCGGACCCGGCGAAACCCATTCCTTTTATACCGCGCCCGATACACATCGAGGGCGACGGTGCCAAGTCATGGCAGACCTGGCTGGTCAGCGATCAGCGCGATGTCGCCTCGCGCCCGGACGTGCTTTCGTTCGTCACGGCGCCATTGACGGCGGCCACGAAAATCAGCGGCGAACCGATCGCCAATTTGATTGCGTCGACCAGCGGCAGCGATGGTGACTTCGTGGTCAAGCTCATCGACGTCTATCCGGATGAGATGGGTCGTGAGCCCGCCATGGGCGGCTATCAATTGATGATTGCGGCCGATATTTTTCGCGGCCGCTACCGCGAATCCTTGAGTGCGCCGAAAGCCATTCCGGCCGATCGAAAGCAGCAGTATCGATTTGCGCTGCCGACGACCAACCATGTGTTTCTTCCGGGTCACCGCATCATGGTGCAAGTGCAGTCCAGCTGGTTTCCGCTCTATGACCGTAATCCGCAGAGCTACGTCGAGAACATCTTTTTCGCGAAGCCGGACGACTATCAAGCGGCGACGATCAAGATTTTCGACAGCGGGTCCGACAGCAGTTTCGTCGATATTCCGCTCGTGACCGGTGCCTTCTAAGTCGGTCTGTCGGCGCGCCGGGTCAAGGCCGCATCGAGCGGCATGGATCGCGCTGTCTCTTGGGTTCTCCGCGGCAGCCACAGGGCCGGCCACCGGGGCGGCGACCCTGTCGACCGTTGCAACGGCTGCGTCCGCGGCGCCCGAATCACCGGCGGCTGCGGCTGCCTCTCCGGAGCCGTTGAGCCACGGCCGTTTCCACCACCTCATGGTTTACCGTCCGGCGGGCCCCCCCAAGAGCGTCGCGCTATACCTCTCAGGTGAGCACGGCTGGGATGCCCGCGCGCAGCAGGCAGCGCTTGCTCTCGGTCGCGACGGCGCCTTGGTGGTCGGCATCGACTATCGCCAATTCGCCAAGAACCTCGCCGCGGACGGCGCGGGATGCGTGTTCCCCGACGGCGATCTCGAGAATCTGAGTCATTTCATTCAGGCCTATTACCGTCTCCCGACGTACCTGAAGCCAGTCTTGGTGGGCGACTCCGCCGCCGCGAGCTTTGCCTACGCGACCGCGGCCCAGGCGCCGGCCACCATTTTCGGCGGAATCATTAGCCTGGGATTCTGTCCGCAGTTGTCACTGCATAAACCCTTGTGCGCAGGATCAGGCCTGAATGTCGAAAGCCGGCGAGGTCGACCCGGCCGCGATCTCCTGCCTGCCAAAGCGCTAGGTGCCTACTGGGTCGCGTTGCAGGGCGACAAGAATCCGCACTGCGGGCCGCCGGTCGCGCAATCGTTTCTACCGAGTCCGGCGAGCGGTGAGGTGGTGACGCTGCCCGGCATCGGCACGGCCGGCGCAGTCACGACCTGGCTACCGGCCTTCGAGGCCGCCTTCGCGCGACTGGTCGCCCGGTCGGACAACAAGCCGCCACCCCTGCCGCCCGCCGTGCTCGGGGACTTGCCGGTCGTCGAGGTTCCCGCATCGGCTAGTGCAAGCCATTCCGACAGCCTCGCCATCATGTTCTCCGGCGATGGCGGCTGGGCCGGTCTCGATCAGGGGGTTGCCGCGTCGCTCGCAGCGCAAGGGTTCCCGGTCGTCGGTGTCGATTCACTGCGCTATTTCTGGACCGCAAGGACTCCGGACGGGCTCGCCGCCGATACCGACCGCCTGATTCGCTATTATCTGGCCCACTTCGCCAAGCAGCGAGTGCTGCTGATCGGCTATTCGCAAGGCGCCGATGTGCTGCCGTTCGCGCTCAATCGCCTGCCTGCGGCGACACGGGCGCATGTCGCGCTTGCCGCCGTCCTCGGTATTTCCGCGCATGCCTTGTTCGAATTCCATCTGAGCAGCTGGGTCTCGGATAGCGATTCCGGCCCCGCGACCTTGCCCGAACTCGAGCGCCTGCACGATCTGCGGGTGCTTTGCATTTACGGCAGCGATGAGGATGACTCCCCCTGCACGAAGCTCCGCGGTACGGGCGCCGTGGTGGTCGAATTGCAGGGGGGGCATCACTTCGACGGTGACTATGCGGGCCTTGCCCGGAGGATTATTGCTGCAGCGGGCCCCTGAATCCTAAAAAACCCTCAATTTTTTCGACACACGCGGGTTGGCATGTCAGAATCCGCGCCCTGTTTTGTTCTTATGGAAGTTCGATTATGGCCCGTACCACCCCACTTTCCGATATTCGCAATATCGGCATCATCGCTCACGTCGACGCCGGCAAAACGACGACGACCGAGCGCATTCTCTATTACACGGGCCGCAAGCACACGATCATCGACATCCACGACACCAAGGATCTGAAGACGTCGACGACCACCGATTACCTCGAACAAGAGCAAAAGCGCGGCATCACGATTCAGAGCGCCGCGGTCTCGGCATTCTGGCGGGACAAGAAGATCAATCTGATCGATACGCCGGGACACGTGGATTTCACGATTGAAGTCAATCGTTCGCTGCGCGTGCTCGATGGCGCCGTCGTGGTATTCGACGGCGTCGCGGGTGTGGAACCGCAATCCGAGACGAATTGGCGTCTCGCCGACAATTACGGCGTGCCGCGCATTTGTTACGTCAACAAGATGGATCGCAGCGGCGCGAATTTTCTACGCTGCGTCGACATGATCAAGAAGCGCCTCGGGGCGCGCCCCTTGCCGATCCAAATTCCGATCGGCTCGGAGGACAACTTCAAGGGCATGGTCGATCTGGTCGAGATGAAGGCCCTGGTCTGGGATTCGGATGACAAGGACGCCGAATGGCAGGTCCTAGACTACGCGCCCGAACTCGCCGACAAACTGGGCATCACGGTGCCGAGCGATCGCGCCTTGTTCGCGAGCGTGCCGAAGTACCGCACGGAATTAGTCGACACCTGCCTCGAGCAGGACGATGCGGCGATGGAAGCGTATTTGACGGATGGCACGGTGCCCTCGGCGGACGTGCTGCGCAAGGCGCTGCGCAAGGGGACGCTGAACTCGGCGTTCACGCCCGTGCTCTGCGGTTCCTCGTACAAGAACAAGGGTGTGCAACAGGTTCTCGACGCGGTCGTCGACATCCTTCCAGCGCCGACCGACGTCGCCTCGATCAAGACCGTCGATGCGGACGGCGAACCCATCGGTGAGCGCAAGTGCTCGGACGATGAGCCGTTCTCGGCGCTTGCGTTCAAGGTCATCAACGACGCTTACGGTGCGCTCACGTTCGTGCGCGTCTACTCCGGCGTCCTGACCAAGGGCGCCTCGGTGCAGAACTCGACGCGCGGCAAGCGCGAGAAGATCGGCCGCATGGTCGAAATGTTCGCCAAGGAAGCGAATCCCGTTGAGGAGGCGCGTGCAGGCGACATCATCGCCCTCGTGTCCCTGGCCGATACGGAAACCGGCGACACCTTGTGCGATTCGGCCAACCCCGTGGTGCTCGAGCGCATGCGCTTCCCGGATCCCGTGATCAGCGTCTCGGTCAAGTCCAAGAACAAAGCCGATCAGGAGAAGTTCGGGGCGGCTCTCGGCAAGATGGTGCGCGCCGATCCATCACTGCATCTGGAGACCGATCGCGAGACGGGGCAGACGATTTTGCGTGGCATGGGTGAATTGCACCTCGAGGTCACGCTCGATCGCATGCGCACCGAGTTCGGCGTCGAGGGCACCATGGGCGAGCCGCAAGTCGCCTATCGCGAGACCTTCACCAAGAAGATCAACGAGCAGTACATTCACAAGAAGCAGACCGGTGGCTCGGGCCAGTTTGCCGAAGTGTGGATCACGTTCGAGCCGCTGGAACGCGGCGCAGGTTACGAGTTCGTCGACGAAACTGTCGGTGGCTCGGTGCCGAAGGAGTACGTGCCCTCGGTCGACAAGGGTCTCCGGATCCAAAAGGAAGACGGCGTACTTGCCGGCTATCCGACCGTGGATTTCCGCGCCACCTTGACCGACGGCAGCTACCACGACGTCGACTCGAACGCGCTCACCTTCGAAATAGCCGGCAAGGCCTGCTTCCGCGAAGCCATTCGTAAAGCGGGTCCGATCCTGCTCGAACCCGTGATGAAGGTGGAGACGGTGACGCCGGGCGATTATCTCGGCGACGTCATCGGTGACATCAACCGGCGCCGCGGCTCGATCCTCGATCAGCTGGAACGCGGCACGAACATCGCGGTCGTGGCGACCGTGCCGTTATCGGAGATGTTCGGCTACATCGGCCACTTGCGCGGTATGACCAGCGGCCGTGCCTCGTACACGATGGAGTTCTCGCACTACGATCCGGTGCCACGCAACGTCGCCGACGAAGTGATCGCGGAGAAGGCCAAGGCCAAAGCCTCGGCTTGATCGCGCTCGGGATGGGTGCGAGCAAAGTGGTCCTTGGCAAGCGGCGGGGATGGATCATCCCCATCGGTGGGGCCGAGGCCAAGGAGAACTCGCCGCAGATTTTGCGGCGCTTCGTCTCCCTGGCCGGCGGCGCCAACGCCGATATCGTCGTGATTCCGACAGCGAGTCTGTTGCGCGGGACTGCCCCGCGCTACGAGCGGCTGTTCAGCGACATGGGCGCGAGTCGGGTCAGCTCCATGGACTTCGACACGCGCCGGGACGCCGAGGAGCCCGGGCGTCTCGAGCGTCTCGAGCGTGCCAGCGGCATTTTCTTCACGGGCGGCAACCAATTGCGGCTGTCGACCTTGATCGGCGGGACATCCGTCGCCAAGCTCGTGCGGCAGCTCAATGCGGCCGGCACCGCGGTCGCCGGCACGAGCGCGGGGGCCGCCTTCATCAGCGAACACATGATCGCCTTCGGTGACGAGGGGAGTACGCCGGTGGCGGGCTCCGTGCGCTTGGCGCCCGGTTTGGGCCTGACCAACCGCTTCATCATCGACCAGCATTTCCGCCAGCGCGACCGGCTCGGCCGCCTGCTCGCGGCCCTGGCCTATAACCCGTTTGCGGTCGGGATCGGACTCGATGAGGACACGGCCGCCTTCATCACGCCGGACAACACGGTCGAGGTCGAGGGCTCCGGGGGGATCACCGTGGTCGACGCCGCGGAGGTTCAATTTTCCTCGATGGACAGCGTCAAAGAGGGTCAGCCCGTTTGCCTGCTCGGCGTAAAGCTGCATATCCTCACGAAGGGTGCTACGTTCAACCTGCAGACACGGCAGGCTGACTCTGGAAGTCTCAGCCAAACGAAAACCTGACCGCGAACGACAAGAGGGAACCCGATGCGCATCCTCGAACGAAACGTCTATGTCGGACCATCCCAATACGCGCGCTTCCCGGTAATCAAAGTATTGCTCGATCTCGGCGCCCTCGAGCAGTGGCCCACGGGCAAGTTGGGTGCTGCGTTCGTCGATGGCTTGGTCGAGGCGCTGCCCAGCTTGCGCGAGCATGGATGTTCCTACCGTGAGCCCGGCGGCCTATTGCGCCGCATGCGCGAGGAGGAGGGCACCTGGCTTGGCCACGTGTTCGAGCACGTCGCGATCGAGCTGCAGAATATTGCGGGTGAGGATGTCAGTTTTGGCAAGACCCGCAGCACGGATACGCCTGGTGTCTACACGGTGATCTACGAATACGCACAACGCGACGAAGGCATCGCCGCGGGCGAATTGGCCATTCAACTGCTCTCGTCCTTGCTGCCTGCCGAGCTGCGACCCGCGGGTAGCGTGCCGCCGGGCTGGGAATGGGCCGCGAAGCGCGACGAGTACATTCGCTATGCGCAGAGACGCGCCCTGGGACCCTCGACCGCGTCGCTCGTGAAGGCGGCGGAGGAGCGCGAGATTCCCTGGCTGCGGCTCAACGAGCAAAGCCTGATCCAACTGGGTCACGGCAAGTTTCAACAGCGTATCCAAGCGACCGTCACGGGCCGCACGAGTCACATCGCCGTCGAACTCGCGCAAGACAAGGAGGAGACCAACAAGATCCTCGCCAATTGCGGCTTGCCCGTACCGAAGCAGGAACTCGTGCGCTCAGCCGATCGTGCCGTGCGGGCCGCGGAGCGCCTTGGGTATCCGGTGGTCACCAAGCCCTATGACGGCAACCATGGCCGCGGAATTTCGATCGGCCTGCGCTCGGCCGAGGAAGTGCGGGCCGGTTTCGAATTGGCCGCCGCGCATTCGAACTCCGTGATCGTCGAGACCTACCTGCATGGCGACGATCACCGACTGCTGGTCGTCAACGGCGAGTTGATCGCCGCCACGCGGCGCACGCCGGGTCGAGTGATCGGGGACGGCCGGCTTACCGTCAGCGAACTCATCGATGAGGTGAATCGCGATCCACGCCGCGGCGTGGGTCATGAGAAGGTCATGACGCGTTTGGAACTCGATGCGCAGGCCGAAACCATGTTGGCACGCCAGGGACTGACCGCGCAGTCGGTGCCCGATGCCGGCCAGAGCGTCCTGCTGCGCAGCACCGCGAACCTGTCGACCGGCGGCACGGCAACCGACGTCACCGATATCATTCATCCGGACAACCGCGAGATGGCGATCCGTGCAGTGACCGCGATCGGGCTGGACGTGGGGGGCGTGGATTTTCTGTGCCCGGACATCGCCGAGAGCTACAAGACCGTCGGCGGCGGCATTTGTGAGATCAACGCGGCGCCGGGCTTTCGCATGCATGTCGCGCCGAGCGAAGGCACGCCGCGCGATGCGGCGGGTCCCGTGATCGACATGCTGTTCCCGCCGGGCGCCCCGTCGCGCGTGCCCATCGCCTGCATCACGGGCACGAACGGCAAGACCACGACCTCGCGCATGTTGGCGCACATCGCCAAGATGGCCGGCTTCACGCCCGGACTCACGACGACGGATGGCGTGTATATCGACGGCCAGCGCACCGTCGAGGGCGATATGACCGGCCCGGTCGCGACGCGCATGGTGCTCGCGGACGCGCGCATCGACATCGCCGTGCTCGAGGTGGCGCGCGGCGGGCTGCTGCGTGCCGGCATGGGAGTGCCGTTCACCAATGTGAGCGCGGTCTTGAACGTGCAGTCCGATCACCTGGGGCTCAAGGGCATCGACACTTTGGAGCAATTGGCCGAGGTCAAACGGATCGTCGTGGAGGTGGCGCGCGATTGCGCCATTCTCAATGCGGACGACGAAAACACGATTCGCATGTCGGCGCACACGGACGCCAAGCATCTGTGCTACGTCACGCTGAACCCGCAGCATGCGGTCGTGCGCGAGCACGTGCGCGCCGGCGGCCGCGCCTGCGCACTCGAGGCCGGCGTCAACGGTCAGATGATCACGCTCTATGACAAGGGTCGGCACATCCCGCTCATGTGGACGCATCTGATCCCGGCGACGCTCGAAGGGCGCGCGATGCATAACGTCCAAAATGCGATGTTCGCGGCCGCGCTGGCATTCTCTCTCGACATCAAGCTGGATGCGATCCGCCAGGGTTTGCGCACGTTCGACAGCACCTTCTTCCAGGCGCCCGGCCGCATGAACGTCTATGGCGAACATCCGTTCAAGGTTATCTTCGATTATGCGCACAACGCGCATGCGGTCGCCGCGATGACGGATCTTGCCACGCGCCTCGATGTGCGCGGGCGTCGGATCGTCGTGCTTGCCGGACCCGGCGATCGACGCGACGAGGATATTCGCGCGATCGCCGCGGCAGCGGCGGGTCGCTTCGATTACTACATCTGCCGCCGCGATGACGGCCTGCGCGGCCGGGGACCCGATGAGGTGCCGCAATTGCTGGCAAGCGAGCTGCGCGCGCGCGGCGTGCCGCCGTCCGCGATCGAGATCATTCCCGACGAACAGGAGGCCATCGCCGCCGCGCTCGCGATGGGCCGTCCGGGCGATTTGCTGATGATATTTGCCGACGCGCTGACGCGGTCCTGGAAACAAGTCATCAAATTCAAGCCGGCCCAGGCATCCTTGGCGGACGAACCGACCGCCGCCTCTGCCGCGTCACAGGCCACGATCAGTCCGGTCGCGGTCGGCGTGTCGGAACCGGCTTCGTCGAGCGACGGCATCGCGGCCGCCTATGAGGATGCCGCCTTGGAGTCCAAGGGTTTCGTGCGCGACGAGCGCGGCCTGCGCTTCGTTGCCGAAGCCGCGGACTGAGCGCGCTCCGTGGCCGACGAGCCGAACTCCGGAACCGGACCCGCGCCGGACGCCGAGCCGAACCACGGTTTCGACGATTCGCGCCGACTAACGGGTGCGAACCGGTATTTTGACTCGCCCGCGGTCACGCTGACGCCGCTCGGATCTTACGCCGACGATCCGCGCGCGCACCGCTTGTGGGCCGCGCATGTACGCGGGATGGCCGCGCAACTCGCTTGGCCTGATCCCGAGCCCCGGGTCATCGCGCGCGGCGGCACGACCTTGCTCGTGTTTCGCGCACCGGCCGATCTGCTGTTCACCGCGACTGAGGTCAATGAGTGGGCCTGGGAGTCTGCGGCGTCGAGCTTGGGCGAGACGGGTTTCGATCTCGCGCAGGATCTCGGCGCCGATGCGGCCGCCATTTTTGCGGCACGGGTCGCGACTGAGCAGCGTCCGGAACTCGAGGCCTTGCGGATCGCTGCCGTCGCGCACGACGTCCTATGGATCGAAGACGATGCGACGATCTCGCTTGGGGCCGGAGAGGGCAGCCGCTGCTATCCGCGCGCCGAGTTGCCCGCGCCGTCTGAGGTCCCCTGGGCGCAAGTTCATGACGTGCCGACCGTGCTCGTGACCGGCAGTAACGGCAAGACGACGACTTCGCGCTTGGTGGCGGCCATGACGACGGCCGCCGGGTTCGTCGCGGGACTCTGCTGTACCGAGGGGGTGTTCATCGGCGGCGAGGCATTTCTGCGCGGCGATTACGCGGGACCTGAGGGCGCGCGCCAGGTCCTGCGGCATCCCCGGGTTCAGGCCGCGATTCTCGAGACCGCACGCGGCGGGATCTTGCGCCGCGGTTTGGCCATGCAGCGCGCGGATGTTGCGATCGTGACCAACATCAGTGCCGACCATCTCGGCGAATACGGCGTGCAGGACGCCGAGGACTTGGCCGCGACCAAACTCGTGGTCGCGCATGCCGTTCGCGAACGCGGCAGCCTGGTGCTCAACGCCGACGATGGCCGCCTCATGGCCGCCGCCGCGCGGCTGCCGGCGGCGACCGCTGCGCGGCCGGCCTTGTTTGCCGCCGACTTCGATGCGCCCGCTCTGGTTCGTTTGCGCGCCGCAGGCGGCAGCACGAGCGGCGCTCGCGACGGCGTGCTCCGGCTTTCGCATCGCGGACAGGATTACTCGCTCGGTGCGGTCGAGTCGCTGCCGCTGACGGTGGCTGGTGCGGCCGCTTATAATGTGGGCAATCTCGCTGCCGCCGCGCTGGCCGGCATGCTGCTCGACCTCGCTTGGTCGGCGGTGCAATCCACAGCGCACCATTTTGGCGCGAATCCCCTAGATAATCCCGGACGCCTCGAGCGCTGGGCCTATCGTGGCGCTCAAGTCCTCATCGATTACGCGCATAACCCGGATGGCTTGGCCGCGGTGCTGCGGGTCGCAAGAACCTTGCAGCCGAAGCGTCTATTGCTCTTGCTCGGCCAAGCGGGGAACCGCGACGATGCGGCCATAGGCGAATTGGCGGCCACGGCTGCGGGTTTCGCACCCGACGTGATCGTCATCAAGGAGCTGCCGTTGATGTTGCGGGGTCGCGCCCCGGGCGAAGTGCCCGCGCTGCTCGACCGCGCGCTGCGCGCCGCAGGCGTCGCAGCCGAGCGCATTCAATTCGAATCCGATGAGTTGGCGGCGGCTTTAGCGCTCTTGGATCGATCGGAGCCCGGCGACGTCGTCGTCTTGCCGATACACACCAATTTGGTGCGGGATCCGCTGCGTGCGAGACTCGAATTAGTGCATAAAATCTAGGCTGCGCGCATCCGGTTAACGATGTTAACCTTTGGCCCATGAGCACGACGCGCATTCGCACGCTGACATTGGTCATCCTCCTCGGTCTTGCCGGCTTGCTGTCCGCCGCGCTCGTGCGCGCGGGCACACCCACGACGCTCGGCGTGGTCACGTGGATCGGCTACGGTCCGATCTATTGTGCGGCGGCCAACGGCTACTACAAGAAATATGGTCTGGACGTGAAGCTCGTCAATTTCAGCGACAACTCCTTGATGCCGGGGGCCGTGCAAAGCGGCGAGGTCGATGCGACCACGCTGACCTACGACCAGGTCATTGCAGCAAACTCGCGCGGCTGGAAACTCAAGGTCGTCATGCCGGTCGACTATTCCGTCGGTGGCGACGCGATCCTCGCGACCAACGACGTGCGCAGCATCCAGGATCTCAAGGGCCGCAAGGTCGCCTTCATGGCCGCTTCGCCCTCGGATTTCCTGCTGGGGTACGCACTCGCCAAGGGCGGTCTGGCCGAGAAGGACATACAGCCTGTGAATTCGACGCCGGAGGGCGTCGTCGGCATTATGGCGGGCGGCGCGGTCGGCGTCGGCGTGACCTATGAACCCAGTGTCTCCGTGATTGTCGGGTCCGGCGGCGGCCATCGCTTCCATGTGCTGCTCTCGTCGCGCGACGCGCGCGGCATGATCACGGATGTGCTCGTGCTCAAGGACAGCGCAATCGCCAAGAATCCGCGGCTCGTGGACGGTTTGATTCGCGGCACACTGGACGGTCTGGCGTTCATGCGGGCCGAGCCCGCCAATGCCGCCGCGATCATCGCGAAGACACTGGACATCACGCCGGCCGAAGTGCAGCAACAATTGCCGAACATCGAGAACCCGGATTTGGCGCATCTCGGTGACGTATTCCAGCAGGCCGCCGTGCTGCCCTCGTTCTACGCGAGCGGCAAGATAATCGGCGACATCCTGGAACGCGAAGGGCAGATCGAGACGATGCCGTCGATCGAGGCGACCTACGATGCACGCTTCGTTCGCGCCATACAGACCGGTGGGAGTGCAGCCAAATGAGCGGACTGTTTCGACGTGCGGGGGGCGCATGGCCCAATTTGGCGGCGATTCTCTACACGCTGTTCGGGTGGCCGCTGGGGATTTATTTGCTCACGCGTCCGGGCTACGCATGGAATGCGCTCGGCGTGCTTCTGACCGCGCACACCCTGATTTATTCCGCGTATATCATTCACGACTGCGCTCATCATGCGATCTTCCGCGGTGCTGGCGCCAACGATCGGCTTGGCGTGCTCATGAGCTGGATCAACGGTGCCTGTCTCGCGAACTATGCGGGCCTGAAGAAAAAGCATCTGCGGCACCATTCGGATCGACTCGATGTGGTCACGTTCGACTACCGCACGGTGGTCTTGCAGGGGCCCGCCTGGTTTCGCCAGGCCGTGCTCGCGCTCGAGTGGGCCTATGTCCCGGCCATCGAGTTGCTGATGCGGGGTTTCGTGCTCGCCGCGCCATTCACTTCCGGTACGAGGGCGGCACGCGTGCGTTTGCTCGCAATGCTGGCATTACGGCTTGCGCTGTTCGCAATGCTCGCGTGGCTCTCGCTCAAGGCCGTGCTTCTCTATGCGCTTGCGTATCTGATTTTTCTGCAGGTGCTGCGATTCATGGACGCGTTCCAGCACACCTACGAGGTGTTCGCGAGCCGCTCGCTCGCAGCGGCCCCCGTCGATCCGCGCCGCGACCTGCGCTACGAGTACGAGAACACCTACTCGAATCTGCTCGCCGAGCGCTGGTCTTGGCTTAATTTGCTGGTCCTCAATTTCGCTTATCACAACGCGCATCATGTTCGCCCCGGCGAACCCTGGTACCGGTTGCCGGCCTTGCATCGCTCCTTGTATGGTGAGCGGCGCGACGCCCAGGTCATCACCTGCCGAGAGCTGCTCGGCAGCTTCCACCGCTACCGCGTCACGCGCATTCTCGCCGCGAACTACGGCGCGGTGGCCGCCGCCGGTGTCCCCGACCGGGCGGGTGCCTTCCAAGGCGCCGTCGGTGTTTCATTCTTGACGGCCGTCTGACCGCCCGAGTGCCAAGAGTTCGAGGGCCTCTGACCAGACGTCGCTACGCGGCGATCGCCTTGTCGAGTTTCGCGCTCTGGCTCGCGGCGTGGTGGACGGTGACGGGTTCCGGTCTGGTGGACCCCTTGTTCCTGCCGAGTCCACCCGCGGTCGGCCATCGCTTCGTCCAGTGGATCAGCCAGGGCGATCTGCTCGCCGACATCCGCATCAGCGTGATTCGCGTGCTGGCCGGCTTCGCCTTGTCCGCCGTCATGGCCGTGCCGCTCGGCCTCTTGATCGGCGCCTATCGGCCGGTGCGCGCGTTCTGCGAGCCGCTGCTCGAGTTCGCGCGCTATCTGCCCGCGGTCGCCTTCATTCCGATGGTGCTGCTGTGGGTCGGGATCGGCGAGGGATCCAAGATCGCGGTGATCTGGATTGGCACTTTTTTTCAAATGGTCATCATGCTCTCCGAAGATGTGGCGCGAGTCCCCATGCCGCAGATCGAAGCGGCGCGCACCCTGGGCGCGGCTGAGCACGAGATCGTGTGGCGCGTGCTATTGCGGTCGGCGATGCCGGCGATGTTCGACACGCTGCGCATTACCTGGGGTTGGGCCTGGACTTATCTCGTCGTCGCCGAGCTGGTCGCCGCGAATTCCGGTCTGGGCTACGCCATTCTGAAGGCGCAGCGCTTTCTGCAGACCGACCGTATTTTCGTCGGCATCATCGTGATCGGACTCATAGGCCTGGGCACGGACCAGCTGTTGCGCTGGTCGCAGCGACGACTGTTCCCCTGGGCGGCTGCGCGCTCATGAGCACGCAACAACTCGATCTGCGTCATGTGGGCAAAGTGTTTGCAACCGCCGCCGGTGCTCGTTTCGCGGCCCTTACCGATGTGTCCTTTACCGTGAATGTCGGTGAGTTCGTGGCGCTGGTCGGGGCATCGGGCTGCGGCAAGTCGACGCTGCTGCGCCTGATCGCGGGCCTCGATCCTGCCAGCAGCGGCGAGATTCTCGTCGCTGGGCGGCCATTCGTAGGGCCGGGACGAGAGCGGGCGATGGTCTTTCAGGATTACAGTCTGTATCCCTGGCTGAGCGTGCTGGACAACATTCGCTTCAGCCGTCGCTTACGTGCCAATCGCGCCTTACAGCGCGAGCAAGCCTCGGCGGACGCTAGGGCGCAGCTGTTGCTGCAATTGATGGGTCTCGAGCGCGTGCGCGATGCCTACCCGAATGTCCTCTCGGGAGGCATGCGTCAGCGCGTCGCGATCGCGCGCGCCCTGCTCAACGAACCGGAATTATTGCTCATGGACGAGCCGTTCGGGGCACTCGATGCGCAGACCCGCGAAGTCATGCATGACTTGATTTTGCACGTGCTCGCATCCGAGCGGCGCACGATCTTGTTCGTGACCCACGATGTCGAAGAGGCGGTCTATCTTGCCGACCGTGTGATCGTGCTCGCGCCGGACCCGGGCCGGATCGATTCGGTTTGGCCCATTTCCCTGCCGCCCGCGCGTGAGCGAACCCAGCAACTCAAGGAAGCGCCGGAGTTTCTGGCCGCCGCCAGGCAGATCCGCGCGCGCATTCGCGCGACCTCGGGGCTGCAGAGCGACCGCGTTGCTTTGCAGCGCCTGGCACGCGACCTGCGCTGAACCGCAGGGCAGGCTCCGTGTTAGCATGCCCACTTTTGTGCGAAGGGGTAGGGACGATGGCTCATCAGGCGAAAACTGCATGGATCTTGATCGCGGCGCTTGCCGCTGTCGCGGAAGCCCGGCCGGGCGTGGCGGCCGATACGAGCTTCGGTCCCTCCAATCCGTTTTTTTCGCCCAGCAGCCTGCCGTTTCACGCGCCGCCGTTCGATCGCATCAAGGACGAGGACTATCGACCCGCGATCGAGGCGGGTATGGCCCAAGAGCTGAAGGAAATCGAAGCGATTGCCGCCAATCCCGCCAAACCGACCTTTGCCAATACCTTCATCCCCATGGAAAAGAGCGGCACGTTGCTGGAGCGTTCGCTGAACGCATTTCGCGCGGTCAGCGGCGCGAATACCAATGATGTGCTGCAGGCGACCGATGCGGCGCTCGCGCCCGAGCTCGCGGCGCATCAAGACGCGATCTATCTGAACGATAAACTGTTCGCGCGCGTCGCCTCGATTTACAAACGTCGCCATGAACTCAAGCTCGATGCCGAATCGCTGCGCTTGGTCGAGGTGACCTACGCCAATTTCGTGCATGCCGGCGCGAATTTGTCCGCGGACGGCAAGACCAAGCTCAAGAAGTTCAACGAGGAGGAGTCGACGCTGTCGAATACCTTCCAGACGCGGCTGCTCGCGGCCACGAAGAACGGCGCGTATCAGACCACGGCCAAGGACAAGCTGGCCGGCTTGTCGGACTCGCAGCTCGCGGCGGCCGGCGAGGCGGCAAGCGGCCGCAAGGTCGAGGGCTATGTGCTGGCGCTGCAGAACACGACGCAGCAGCCGGTGCTCGCCTCGCTGCAGGACCGCGGCACGCGGCAGACCATCTTTGAGAATTCCTGGAATCGCGCCGAACACGGCGATGCCAACGATACGCGCGACACGATCGCGCGCATCGCGCAGATTCGCGCGCAGCGAGCGGCCTTGCTCGGTTTCCCCAATCATGCGGCCTGGACCTTGAGCGACCAGATGGCCAAGACGCCGCAGACCGCGCTGGACTTCATGTCTGCCCTCGTGCCGCTCGCCACGGGCAAGGCGATGCGTGAAGCCGCCGACATCCAGGCGGCGATCGACGCCGATCACGGCGGGTTCAAACTCGCGGCGTGGGACTGGGAGCGCTATGCCGAGCAGGTGCGCAAGGAAAAGTATGACCTCGATCAAGCCGCGGTCAGACCGTATTTCGAAATCGGCAACGTCTTGGCGAACGGCGTGTTCTATGCTGCGCATCAGCTCTACGGCATCAGTTTCAAGGAGCTCAAGGACATCCCGGTCTACCAGCCCGAAGTGCGCGTCTTCGAGGTGTTCGACGTCGACGGCAAGCCGCTCGCGCTGTTCTATTGCGACTATTTCAAGCGGGACAACAAGCAGGGCGGCGCCTGGATGTCGAACCTCGTCGATCAATCGACGCTGCTCGGAACGCTGCCGGTCATTTACAATGTCGCGAATTTCTCGAAGCCCGCGCCCGGCGAGCCCGCGCTGATCACGTTCTCCGACGTGGTCACGATGTTCCATGAATTCGGCCACGGCTTGCACGGCATGTTCGCCGACACGCGTTATCGTAGTCTGTCGGGCACGGCGACACCGCGGGATTTCGTCGAGTTCCCATCGCAGTTCAACGAACACTGGGCGCTCTATCCGGAAGTCTTTGCGCATTACGCGCGTCACTACCGGACGGGTGCGCCGATGCCGGCCGAACTCGTCGAGAAAATCAAGAAGGCGGCCAATTCCGGAGAGGGTTACTCGCTGACGGAAACGCTGGCGGCCGCCGAGCTCGATATGCAGTGGCATATCCTGCCGGCCGATGCGCCCTTGCAGAATCCGGATGAGTTCGAGAAACAGGCGCTCGAGAAGACTCATCTGAATTTGGCAGCCGTACCGCCGCGCTACCGGTCAAGTTACTTCATGCACATTTGGGCCAATGGCTATTCGGCGGGTTATTACGCCTACCTTTGGACGCAAATGCTCGCGGACGATGCGTTCGAATGGTTCGATGCGCATGGAGGCCTGACGCGGGCGAATGGCGACCGCTTCCGGCGCATGGTGCTGTCACGTGGCAACACGCAGGAACTCGACAAGCTCTACGTGGATTGGCGCGGCAAGACGCCGAGTGTCGATGCGATGATCAAATACCGCGACCTGCAATAGGCTCCGCGCCGCCGGCCTGTCAGACGGCGACGATCAGTTGCGCGTCGTTATTCGATGGCTTGTTGACGCGCGTGCTGACCGGCCAGGCCACCATGGATTCGGCCGGGTAGGGGCGCAGCACCGCCCAGGCGGCGTCTGCGGGCCCTGTGAGCCAAGTATCGCGGTCTGCGGCGGCTAGAATCGCCGGCATCCGCTGCTTCGTGTTGTGGATCTCTGCCACCAGGGCATTTGCCGGCATCGTCAGGTGCACGCAGGATTCGATGACCTCGCCGGCGGCGGTTTGCGAGGCGTCCCAAAGGCCGGCGAACGCGAAAATCTCCTGGTCATTCAAATGAATGTAATACGGCACTTTGGTCTTGCCGTCGGCCTGGACCTGCCACTCGTAGAACCCGAGGACCGGGATCAGGCAGCGTTGTCCGCGGCGCCAGGGGCCACGGAAGCTCGCGGCGGTCTGCACGGTCTCCATGCGGGCGTTGATCGTCGAGTAGCTCGGCGGTATGCCCCGCGCAAAAAAGGGTATCAAACCCCAACGCAGCAACTCGACGCCGGCTCGTGGGCCGCGGTGGCGAATGACGGGGACCGCCTGTGTCGGTGCAACGTTGTAGCTCGCCGGAAAATTCTGCGGTCCACGCAGCAGCGTGAATTCACGTTCGATGGAAGCCTGATCCGGGCTTACGTAACGACCGCACATGAATCAAGAGCCGCCTGCGGCGATCCACCGATCGACATTTTGTTCCAGGATCGTCAAGGGCATGCTACCGCCGAGAAGAATTTGATCGTGAAACGCCTTTAAATCGAATCGGTCGCCCAGAGCGCGTTCGGCGCGCGAGCGCAATTCGCGAATCTTGAGTTCGCCAATTTTGTACGAAAGCGCCTGCCCAGGGTAGGCCACATAGCGTTCCACTTCGGCCGTCGCCTGCTCGTGCGTCATCGAGGAGTGCGCCATCATCCAGGCGACGCCCTGCTCGACGCTCCACCCGTCGGCGTGTAACCCTGTGTCGATGACCAGTCGGTTGGCCCGCAAAATCGCGTAATTGAGCTGACCGTAGTAAGCCCAGGGGTCATCGAATACGCCGAGCTCGCGGCCCAAGGACTCGGCATAGAGGGCCCAGCCCTCGCCATAGGCGTTGGTGAAATCGAACCGTCGAAACGACGGCAGATCGGGGCGTTCTTGCGCGATGGAGGTTTGAAAATGGTGTCCGGGCAAGCCTTCATGCAGCGCGATCGTCATGACATTGAACGTATCCTGAACCCCCGGCGCATAGGTGTTGATCCAGAGCACACCTGGCCGTGAGCCGTTGGCGCCGGCGGGCGCGTAGTAACCATTGCCCTGCGATTGCCGCGACGAGTCAGGCAGGGCCGAGATGCGAAATTCCGCCCGTGGCATTACGTCGAATAATTTCGGCAGCCTGCCCGTGATGGTTTGACGCGCAGCCTCGAATGCCGGGATGATCTGGTCGCGCGAGCGGAATTTCAGCGCCGCGTCGCTGCGTACGCTGGCGAAAAAGTCCTGCAGACTCCCCGCGATGCGCAGGCGTTGTTGAATCTGTGCAAGCTCGGACTCGATGCGGGACACTTCGGCGATGCCCAGCGCATGAATCTCGGCGGCACTCAGGCGCGTCGTCGTATGAAAACGCACGTCGTACTCGTACAGCGCGGCGCCGCCCGGGATGCCGCCGAGACCGACGCTCTGTCGCGCATGCGGCAGATAATCATTTTTCAAGAAGTCGTAGAGCCGCTGGTAGGCGGGCTGAATCACGGTGGCGATCTTGGTCTGAAAGCGTGCGCGTAAGTTTGCGCGCTGGGCCTTCGAGAAATTCGCCGGCATGATCTGCAGCGGATGCCAAAACTCTGTCGCGTTCGGCGGCTTGCCGAGATGAGCGGCCAATTGCGGCAAAATTCGTTCGACGACCATGCGCGGCAAGACCACACCCCGCCCCAGACCCTCCCGCAGCCGACTGATCACGTCGTCGGTCCAACGCGCGTAGTGATCGGCTCTCTGCAATGCCTTCTCGTAATCGGTCAAACTGGAATAGGGGTAAGCGCCCGCAGCCGCCGCGTCGGCCGCATAGGCCGTATGCTCGCCCTGAAATTGGTCGATGGGCAGCATGCGCGCCGTCTCGAACAAGGAGCCCGAGTAATACTCGAAGGAACGCTGCAACTGTTCGCGCAGCATCGCAAGGCTCGTGCGCTCGGTCTCTGACAGGGCGGCGGAGTCGTAAGCTGCCAGGGCTTGCTGATAGCGCGCGATCATCGCGAGCGTCTTGGCGCGCCACCCGTCCTCGAGCGAGTCGTCGAATTCTTCCTCATGGCGCAGGTCGCCTTGCGCCAGCGCCATGCCGGGATTGAGCGCCAGGTAATCCTGCCAATAGGCTTCCAGCAGGGCATCGAACCCGGCGTCGGCCGGCCGGGCGGCGCCGGCGACGAGACAGAGGACGGCACAAATGCAAAAATGCGCTCGCGAAAATAATCTCATGAGTAACGATAGCATTTGTGCTGCGATCGAAGGAGCGGCGATGGGTAACGATGACGGGCGCGGATTCGAGCTTTACGATTTGCGCGTCGAGGTGGTCGGTCCGCCGGACGAGGCCATCTACTGCGGCGCAAAGCTCGGCGATTATTTTGAATTGCAGGGCGAACTCCTGAGGCTCCCGCCGGGCCAGGGTTTTTCGATTTATTCGCTGGCTGCTTTGTTGCCCCTGCTGCCCGCGAAACAGCGCATCTGCGATGCCAACGATTGGATGGCCACCGATGCGGAGGTCGCGTGCCCGGACCCCAACTGCCCAACGCGATTTCGAATTACGCGCACGGGGCGTCGCTATTTTCGCCGCAGTGACGTGACCGCCGTGCCGCAGGGTCGGGCTCCCCGCGGGTGATGACCAGGATCTCGTTGGCGGCGGGGTATGCGGTGTCCCGCATCATCAAGGGCTGCTGGCATCTCGCCGGCGGCCATGGGCACATCGATCGCGCCGAGGCCCTTGCCGATATGGCGCGCTATGTCGCGGCCGGCATCACGACCTTCGATTGCGCGGATATTTATACCGGCGTCGAGGAGTTGATCGGGGCGTTCCGCAAGTCCCACCCCAGCGAGGCCGCGCACGTGCAGGTCCACACGAAATTCGTGCCGGATATGGCCGATCTCGGCGCGCTCGATCGGATCCGGATCGAGCGCGCGATCGACCGATCCTTGCGCCGCTTGGGCGTTCCGCGCCTGGATCTCGTGCAATTCCATTGGTGGGACCTCAGTGTGCCTCGTTACATCGAGACGGCTCTGGAACTCGTCAGGCTGCGCGACGCGGGCAAGATCGCGCAGCTCGGCGTCACGAATTTCGACACCGCGAGTCTCGCGCAACTGGTCGAGGCGGGTGTGCCGCTGATCTCCAATCAAGTGCAGTATTCCTTGCTCGACGAGCGTCCATCGCATCCAATGGCTGCATTCTGTCGTGACCAGGGCCTCTCCCTGCTCTGCTACGGAACCGTGGCCGGCGGATTTCTGTCCGAACGTTGGCTCGGTAGACCGGAGCCCAGAGAGCCAATGGCGAATCGATCCTTGGTCAAATATCGGCTCATCATTGACGAGTTTGGCGGCTGGCAGCTGTTGCAGCGCTTGTTGTCGGTGCTGCAGTCGATCGCAGCGAAACACGGCACACAGATCGCGACCGTGGCGACCGCGGCAATCCTCAACAAGCCGCAGGTGGCCGCGGCGATTGTGGGAGCGACGAACTCGGCGCATTTGCAAGCAAACCGCGAAGCCGATCGTCTCGTCTTGGACCTTCAAGATCTGGCGGCACTTGCAGCGGTCAGAAGCGAGGCACGAGGACCCTTGGGCGACGTTTACGGTCTCGAGCGCGACCGGAATACCGCGCATAGCCGAATCATGAAATACGACCTCAACGCCCAAGCGACGGGCGCTACGCCGGAGTAGCCGAGATGCAGGCGCGACTTAGTGGTTCACGCGTGCCGTAGCCGCAGCGGCTGCGGACAAAGACGCGGTCGGCGGGGGTGTTGACGGAACGGCCGGAGCTTCAGTAGCTGCAGTCTTCTGAACGTCGGTTCCACCACCCCAGTCATTGAGACTCGGGGGACCCGCTTCAGGCGGATCGGGCGGCAAATTCGGGACCGTGCCATCGGGGTTGACGGGCGCCGAGGCGGGCCGCACGAGTTCCGGGTAGTACTTGAGCATCGGTTGGCCATAGAGCGGTTTATTGGAGCCCTGGTGGCAGGTGGCACAGTATATCTTCGGTACGTCGCCACCCGGACCCAGGCGCTCCGGCGGCAGCTCGGATTTGAGGGGTTCCATGACCGTGTTGTTCAAATCGCGGACCATGCGGATGCCGTACCAAGCCGTCACACGCTGCGGCGTGCTGATCTCCCACGATGCCCAGGCACGCATGTTATGACAAAAATCGCAATTCACCCCCAGCGACTCAGACATGACCATCATCAATGTGTAAGTCTGGCGCGCGTGCTGCACGGAGTTGCGATTGCCGGATTGCAGCGGCGTCGTGCCATCTACGCGGATCGGGTCGTCATGCAGTAAATATTCGGTCAAGGAATCCGCGGGCAGGGCGGTGTCCGCGGCAGCGGGCGTCGGCGGACGCTGCAAGGTGCGCCGCTGCATCAAACCATCGTCGCGCTCGGTTGCCTCGAACCAAACTTTCGCGGGCACCGGCTGGCCCCGGTGGCAGGTGTAGCAGGTCACGCCGGTTTTGCCCACGTGCTGCGTCCAATCGGTGTTGATGTGCCGCGTCATTGCGATCATTCGGCGCGCGACTCGCTTCGTGTATTTTTCGTCGCTGTTGTAGATCGGTGCGGCGTGGCAGAAGTTGCAGCCCACATCCGGAGCAACCCAGGCCTTGATCGACAGCATGGTGCGCGCGAACTGCGCCTTGCTCAGGTCCCCAAGGACGTGAACGTTCTCGTAAGCTTCCGCAGCGGTGGGGCCATCCGTCTTGGCGGGCCCGAGCGGCTTCGGAAACTTGTTGATCACGTCTTCTTTTTCGAAATAGCTGGGGCGGTAAATCTGGTTCATGCCGAGGCCGCGGTAGCCTCTTTGGACAACCTCGGTGCGTTGGTACCCGGCTAACAGGCCGATGATGACGACCAGGCCGATACACAAGACACCGACGATGACTCTGAACGGACTCATTGACTCTCCCCCAAACCGCGAAAACGGAGATCGGAGCGGAACCTCATCTTATACATTGGAATTCCAGGTGCGCCGGCTCCGATCTAAATGTCACATCTGCTCTTGGATCAAGTACCCGCCCTCTTGGCGCCCTTGGCGTTCTTGTCCGTCCAGCCTTGGCAATAGCAATGCGTGCAAACGTCACCCTCGAGCAAGGCGCAGTCGCCCGAATCCTTGCCATACAGCCCGGTGCTCTTCGGCGTGAAATTGATGCAACCCGGGCACGACTGACCTTCGTCGCTCGGCGTTTCCTGGAAATAAAAGTCTTCTTTGCTTGCTTTGCCCTTGGCAAATGCCGGCCTTACGCCCGCAACGACAACCGCAATCGCCGCGAGAGCCTGGCCGCCCTTCGCGAGCGCCGCACGGCGCGAAATGGTTGAAAACCGCTTATCTTCGTTCATCGGCACTCCTCCTTCATAACCTAGACCATCTTTATAACGAGACCATCGCTTAGGGCACTATTGGCCTTCTAGCTCATCATGTCACTAACTGATTGCGCAGGCGTCCATCTGCTAGAACCTCTGCCACTTGACCCGCCGCCAAAGCAATTGATCGTCGATCATCGCGCTGGGATTCCCGATCGGGTCGATTCAGGTCTGCGTGATCGCACACTCGCGGTAAGGGATTTATCGCAAAGGACGCCGTGCATGATTCTCTTGGCGTGGAAGCCAACACTTGCACGAACTGCCTGCATCGCAACTACCCCCGATTCAATGCTACTGCGTCGGTTTCTTGATGAACCTGCCGCCCGCCATGACCCAAGCTCTCGTATTCAAGAATACCAGCCGACACTCGCAGAAGCGACACTCTGCAAAGCCTTCGCCCGCACGCCGTCGTTGTTTACCCGCCAATCTGTCGCGCAAAGTGAATTAAGTTGCGGCGCAAGTAAAACGAGGATTCCCACACACCGTTGTTAGAATTCCTTATGTTGTGGACGGCGAGATGCCATAATCAGGGATGGACGGTAGCCAGTCGGTCGCTGCTAGGGGTAAGGCGTCGTCGTCAGGGGCGCACGGTTAGTCGACCGCTGGTTGGACATTAACTCTGGGCTGGAACAGATTGTTTCCGCTGGGTGCGGTGGACGATTCGGACGAACCCTGGCTGGTATAAGAGGAATCGGCAATGCGCGGTGCATCCTTACGACAGCTGCGTGCTTTTGCGGCCGTGGCGCGGCACCACAGCTTCGTGCGAGCCGCGGCGGAACTGCATGTCACGCCCTCGGCGATCTCGCTCCAGATCAAGGAGCTTGAACAGGCGGTTGGTTTGTCGCTTTTTGGCCGCAGCGGTCGCGCGGCTGCGCTGACTCGGGCCGGGGAGCTGTTGCTCGTCGATGTCAGCAGAGCCTTGCTCGCGCTCAAGGATGCCGACGACACTTTGAGCCGCTTGCGCGGCGCGGAAACCGGCGTCGTCTCGATCGGCATCGTCAGCAACGCCAACTATTTCATGCCGCGCCTCCTGGCCCGATTCCATGCGGCGCATCCGAACGTCGAATTGCGCGTCTCGGTAGGCAATCGCGAACAGTTGGTGCGTCAGCTCGCCCATAGCGAAATCGATGTCGCGATCATGGGGGAGCCCCCCAGCGAATTGGCCACCCGCTTCGAACCCCTCGCCCCGCAACCGTTCGGCGTTCTGAGCGCACCTGAACATCCGCTCGCGCCGCAGCGCGGTATCGCGGCTGCGGCCTTGTCGGGGGTGAACTTTCTGGTCCGCGAGCAGGGTTCGGGAACCCGCGCCGCGATGGAGGAATTTTTCCGTGAGTCGCAGGTCGAACCGGCGCGCATTATGGAATTGACTAGTAATGAGACCATCAAGCAGGCGGTGATCGCCAATATGGGTCTCGCGTTCCTATCGTTCCATACGGCGGCGCTGGAGCTGCAAGCAGGCCAGCTCGTGGCGCTCGACGTGGTCGGGCTGCCACTGATGCGGCGCTGGCATGTCGTGAACCTCGATGCCCACCCCTTGGGCGATGCGGCCGAATCCCTGCGCCGCTTCGTGATCGAGCTCGGCGCGGGTTTGATCGCGCGACAGTTCGAGGGTGTGTGCGGGGAGTTCTCCGCGGACGCAGGCGCAGAACTCGCGCCCGCGCAAACTGCAACCCAGGGCGAGCGATGAGCATGGCGCCGCGCCGGCGGCGGCTGTGCGCCGCGTTGCTGTGTTGCTTCGGCTTCGGCGCCGCTCCCGCCGGTCATACCGCCGACGCCGCAGCGCCCACCATCACCGTGTTTGCCGCGGCTTCATTGAACGATGTGTTGACCGAACTCGGCAAGGAATTCACGACCGACACCGGTGTGCGGGTGGTCTCGTCTTTCGCCGCGAGTTCCGCACTCGCGCGCCAGATCGATGCGGGTGCGCCGGCGGATCTGTTCTTCTCGGCCGATGTCGACTGGATGGATTACCTCGAAACGCGCAACGAAATCCGCAAAGCCAGTCGTCATGATGTGGTCGGCAACCGGCTCGTCTTGATCGCCCCACATGACAGCGACATCAAACTCGCCATCGCGCCGAATTTTCCGTTGGCGGCGGCGTTGGGCGGTGGGCGCCTGGCGACGGGCGATCCGGATTCGGTGCCCGTGGGGCGCTACGCACGGTCCGCATTGACCGCGCTCGGCGTCTGGAGCTCGGTTGCCGATCGTCTGATCCGCGCCGATAACGTGCGCGTGGCTTTGGCCTTCGTATCGCGCGGGGAGGCGCCGCTCGGAATCGTTTATGAAACCGATGCGCGCATCGATCGCGGCGTGCGCATCGTCGCGGAGTTTCCGGATGCGAGTCACGCCCCCATCGTCTATCCCATCGCGCTGACCAAGGCGGCGCAGCCTGCAGCGGAACGCTTCTTGGACTTTCTGCGCTCGCCGCGCGCGGCCGTCATCTTCGCGCGCTACGGTTTCGTGCCTCTCTCGCCGTGACGCTACACTAGACAAATGACTCCGATCGATTTGCGTAGCGACACGGTCACGCGACCTTCCGCCGGAATGCGCGCGGCAATGGCGGCGGCCGAAGTGGGCGACGATGTGTATGGCGACGATCCGACCGTCAACCGGCTCGAGGCGCTGGCGGCGGAAAAATTCGGCTTCGAGCGAGCGCTATTCTTCGCCACAGGCACGCAAAGCAACCTCGCCGCGCTGATGACCCATTGCGCGCGCGGTGACGAATACCTCGTGGGTCAGGACGCGCATACCTACAAGTACGAACAGGGTGGGGCGGCGGTTCTCGGCAGCATTCAACCGCAGCCCCTGGACAATGAGGCCGACGGCAGCATCGCACTCGAGCGCATTGCGCGCGCGATCAAACCCGCGGACATCCACTTCGCGCACTCGCGGGTGCTCGCGCTCGAGAACACGATCGGCGGCCGGGTCCTGCCGATGAGCTATGTGCAAGCCGCGACCGAGCTCGCGCACTCGCGCGGGCTGGCAACGCATCTCGACGGTGCGCGGCTGTTCAACGCGATCGTCAAGTTGGGGATCGGTGCGAGCGAGGCGGTGAGCGGATTCGATTCCGTTTCCGTGTGCCTCTCCAAGGGCTTGGGCGCACCCGTGGGCAGCGTGTTGCTGGGGTCGCATGGTTTCGTCACCCAGGCAAGACGGTGGCGCAAAGTGCTGGGCGGAGGCATGCGGCAAGCCGGTATCCTGGCGGCCGCCGGCATCTACGCGCTCGAGCATCACGTGGCGCGTCTGGCTGAGGATCACGCCAATGCGGCGTTTCTCGCCGACGGTCTGCGGGCATTGGGGTTTGCTGTGGAGCCGCCGCAAACCAATATCCTCTACGTGAACATTCCATCCGCCCGGGTCGCAGGTCTTGCCCGCCACCTCGCGGCGCAGGGCATCATCGCCTCGGTGGCCGAGCATACGCGACTCGTGACCCACTTGGATGTCACGCGCGCCGACTTGGAGCACGTCATCGCGACCTTCGCCACCTTCGGTTCGCGCTTCGCGCGCTAGGGTTTTTACAAGTTATTTATGGCGAGCTCGGCAAACTCTGCCGGGATTTTTCATGGACACCGCTATCTTGAGCGGCTATGGACATCGTCTTCATCGCGACCTTCGTCGCGCTTCTGCTTCTGACGTACGCCTTGCTCAGGGGCTGCGCCCTGTTAGAGAAACGCAAGGATCGCCCGTGAACCTAGCCTATGCACTGAGCGGTCTGCTCGCGCTCGCATTGTTGGTCTACTTGTTGGTGGCCCTGGTTCGAGCCGAGGATCTTTGAGATGGCTGGTCAAGCCTGGACCATGCTGGTCGTTTTCTTCGGCGTGCTGATCGGTCTGGCGCTGCCTCTGTCTGCCTGGTTGACCCGCATTGCTGACGCCAGGCCCATCGCGGGGCCCCTCGGTGCCCTCGAGCGACTGATTTATCGCGCCGCCGGTGTCGATCCGCAGGAGGAGATGTCCTGGGTCAAGTACGCGACCGCGCTCGTGCTGTTCAATGCGCTAGGAGTGCTCGTCGTTTACGCCATTCAGCGATTTCAGGCCGTCCTGCCGCTGAATCCGCAAGCCATGGCGAACGTGAGCGCCGATTCGGCCTTCAACACGGCCGTGAGTTTCGTCACCAACACGAACTGGCAGGGCTATTCGGGCGAATCGACGCTGAGCTACTTCACGCAGATGACAGCTCTGGCCGTTCAGAATTTCCTGTCGGCAGCGACCGGTCTCGCCGTCGCCTATGCCTTGATTCGGGGCTTCGCGCGCCGCTCCGCGCAGGGTATCGGAAACTTTTGGGTGGATCTGACGCGTGGCACCCTGCATGTGCTGCTGCCCTTGTCCGTGTTGCTGGCGGTCTTTTTCATGGGTCAGGGCGTCATTCAAAATTTCGACGCCTATCAACCCGTGCATACGGTCGAGGCGCGGGCCGCTACGCCGACGCAGACTCTGGCCATGGGACCGGTCGCTTCCCAGGAAGCGATCAAGATGGTGGGCACCAATGGCGGCGGCTTCTTCAATGCGAATTCGGCGCATCCCTTCGAGAATCCGACCCCGCTCAGCAATTTCGTGCAAATGATCGCGATGTTTTTGATCCCGACCGCGCTGTGCTTCGTGTTCGGCCGCATGCTCGGCGATACGCGTCAGGGTTGGGCCGTGCTGGGTGCGATGGTCGTCATCTTCGTGATCATGGCGGTCGTCTTGACGTGGGCGGAGCAGCGCGGTAATCCCGTGCTCACGCAGATCGGTGCGGATCAGAGTCACAGCCTATTGCAGTCGGGCGGCAATATGGAGGGCAAGGAGGTCCGATTCGGCATCGTCGCCTCCGCCTTGTTCGCGACGATCACGACCTCGGCGTCCTGCGGCGCGGTCAATGCGATGCATGACTCCTTCACGCCGCTCGGCGGCCTCGTGCCGATGTGGCTGATCCAGTTGGGCGAGGTCGTTTTCGGCGGCGTCGGGGCGGGGCTTTATGGCATGCTGATCTTTGCGATCATGGCGGTCTTCATTGCGGGACTCATGATCGGACGCACGCCGGAGTACGTCGGCAAGAAAATCGAGGCGTTCGAAATCAAAATGACCTCGATCGTGATTCTGGTCACGCCTTTGCTCGTCTTGGTGGGTACGGCCATTGCGGTCATGACCACCCAAGGCAAGGCCGGCGTGCTCAATCCCGGCGCACACGGCTTTTCCGAAATCCTCTATGCGCTATCGTCCGCCGCGAACAACAACGGCAGCGCCTTCGCCGGCATTTCCGCAAACACGCCGTTCTACAACACCCTGACTGCGGTGGTCATGTGGTTCGGTCGCTTCGCGTTCATCATTCCGGTGCTCGCAATTGCCGGATCACTCGCCCGCAAGAAGCGCATCGAGGTCACGGCCGGCACCTTGCCGACGCACGGACCCTTGTTCATCGCGCTGTTGATCGGCACGGTGGTCCTGGTCGGTGCCTTGACCTATGTGCCGGCGCTTGCGCTAGGGCCCGTCATCGAGCAGCTGCAATTGCAGGCCATTCATTTGCAGACGACGCATTGAGGACCCGCACGTGATTCGCAAGAATTTGTCCCTATTCGATCGCGCCTTGATTGGGCCGGCCGTGGTTGACTCGTTTCGCAAGCTCTCCCCGGTCGTGCAGATCCGCAATCCCGTCATGTTCGTCGTCTACGTGGGCAGCTTGTTGACGACGTTCTTGTGCGTGCAGGCCTTGCGCGGCGAGGGCGAGGCGCCGGCCGGATTCATCGCCGCCATCGCCGCCTGGTTGTGGTTCACCGTTCTGTTCGCCAACTTCGCCGAGGCGCTCGCCGAAGGTCGCAGCAAGGCACAAGCCGCCTCGCTGCGCGGCCTCAAGCAGGCGGTCAGCGCCAAGAAGCTGCGCCAGCCTTCCCGTGGCAGCGAGTGGCAGGCGACGCCTGCCACTGAATTGCGCAAGGGAGACTTGTTCTTGGTGGAGGCGGGCGACGTGATTCCGGCCGATGGCGAGGTCGTCGACGGCATTGCATCGGTGGATGAGAGTTCCATCACGGGCGAATCGGCGCCCGTCGTGCGCGAATCGGGCGGTGACTTCTCGGCGGTCACGGGCGGCACGCGCGTGCTCTCCGACTGGCTCGTGGTGCGCGTGGCCGTCAATCCGGGCGAAGCGTTCATCGATCGCATGATTGCGATGGTCGAGGGCGCACGCCGACAGAAGACGCCCAACGAAATCGCGCTCACGATCCTGTTGATCGCATTGACTCTGGTCTTCTTGCTGGCAACCGCAACTTTGCTGCCGTTCTCGGTCTACAGCGTCGAGATTGCCAAATTCGGCGTGCCGGTCACGATCACCGTGCTCGTCGCCCTGCTGGTCTGTCTGATTCCGACCACGATCGGCGGTCTCTTGTCCGCCATCGGCGTCGCGGGCATGAGCCGCATGATGGCATCGAACGTGATCGCGACCTCGGGCCGTGCGGTCGAAGCCGCCGGCGACGTCGACGTCTTGCTCCTGGACAAGACCGGCACGATTACCCTGGGGAATCGCCAAGCGGCCGCGTTCTTGCCTGCAGAGGGCGTCAGTGAACAGCAACTCGCTGATATCGCGCAGTTGAGCAGCCTCGCCGATGAGACGCCCGAGGGCCGCAGCATCGTCATTCTCGCCAAGCAGCGCTTCAATTTGCGCGAACGCAATTTGGCGCAACTCGAGGCCACGTTCGTGCCCTTCTCGGCGCATACGCGTATGAGCGGCGTCAACTTGGGTACGCGTGAGGTGCGCAAGGGCGCCGCCGAGGCCGTGAAGAACTATGTCGAGGCGCTCGGTTTCAGCTTCCCGGCACGGGTCAGCCAGACTGTCGATGAGGTGTCGCGCAAGGGCAGCACGCCGCTCGTCGTCGCGGATGCGGGACGCGTTCTCGGTGTCGTCGAACTCAAAGATATCGTCAAGGGCGGAATCAAGGAGCGCTTCGGCGAGTTGCGCCGCATGGGGATCAAGACCGTCATGATCACGGGCGACAATCGCTTGACCGCTGCGGCAATCGCGGCCGAGGCCGGCGTGGACGATTTTCTCGCCGAAGCCACGCCCGAAGCGAAGCTCAAATTGATCCGCCAATATCAGGGGGAAGGGCGGCTAGTCGCCATGACCGGTGACGGCACGAACGATGCACCGGCTCTGGCTCAGGCGGATGTCGCGGTCGCGATGAACTCGGGGACTCAGGCCGCCAAGGAAGCCGGCAACATGGTGGATCTGGACTCGAATCCGACCAAACTCATCGAAATAGTCGAAGTCGGCAAACAGCTGCTGATCACGCGTGGCTCCTTGACGACGTTCTCGATTGCAAACGACGTGGCCAAGTATTTTGCGATCATCCCGGCGGCCTTCGCCACGACCTATCCGCAGTTGGCGTTGCTCGACGTGATGCGCCTGACCAGCCCCAACTCGGCGATTCTCTCGGCGGTCATCTTCAATGCCCTGATCATCGTGTTGCTGATTCCTCTGGCGCTCAAGGGCGTCAAGTATCGCGCGCTCGGGGCTGCGAGCCTGTTGCGCCGGAATCTCACGATCTATGGGCTGGGCGGCATCGTCGTGCCGTTCATCGGCATCAAGCTCATCGACATGACGCTCGCCGCTCTGCGTCTCGTCTAGGGGTATCGTCATGAAAAGCATGCTGCGTCCGGCGTTCGTATTGTTCATCGCACTGACCCTGCTTACTGGCATCGTGTATCCGGTGGCGATCACGTGGATCGGCAAGCTGCTGTTTCCCGATCAGGTCGCCGGTAGTCTCGTACGCCGCGATGGGGTCGTGGTCGGATCCTCTCTGATTGGTCAGTCCTTTCAGGACCCGAAGTATTTTTGGAGCCGCCCCTCGGCGACCGCGCCACAGCCTTATGACCCCACGGCCTCGGCGGGCTCGAATCTTGGTCCGACGAATCCGGCCCTGTTCGACGCGGTCAAAGCGCGCATCGCCGCCTTGCACGCCGCCGATCCGCTGAATACGGTGCCGATCCCGGTCGATCTCGTGACCAGCTCTGCGAGCGGCCTCGATCCCGATATCTCGCCGGCAGCCGCCCTTTACCAAGTCGCGCGGGTCGCGCGCGCGCGCCATCTGGACCCCGAACAACTGCGACAGCGCGTGCTTGCCGCGGTCGAGCAACCGCAATGGCACCTGTTCGGCGAAGCACGCGTCAACGTTTTGTTGTTAAACCTTGCCCTGGATCGCGCACAATAGCGGCAGATGCCGACATCGATCGAACAACGACCGGATCCGGACCTGCTGCTGGCCAAGGTCAAGCAGGAGGAGGCGCAGGCGCGACGCGGCAAGCTGCGCATTTACTTCGGCTCCTCGGCGGGTGTCGGCAAGACCTACGCGATGTTGGTCGCGGCTCGCAAGCTGCGCGCCGACGGCCGCGATGTCGTACTCGGCGTCATCGAGACTCACGGTCGCAGCGAGACCGCGGCGCTGCTCGAAGATCTGGAGATCTTGCCACCGAAAGTAATGCTGCATCGTGGCAAACAGCTGACCGAATTCGATCTCGACGGCGCCTTGCAGCGGCGGCCATCCTTGATTCTCGTCGACGAACTCGCGCACTCCAACATCCCCGGTGCCCGTCATCCAAAGCGCTGGCAGGACATCGAAGAGCTGCTCGCGGCGGGAATCGATGTCTTTACGACGCTCAATGTCCAGCACCTGGAGAGCCTCAACGATGTCGTCGGCGGTATCACCAACGTGCGCGTCTGGGAGACCATCCCAGACACTTTTTTCGATGAAGCCGAAGAAGTCGTGCTCGTCGATATTCCCGCGGATGAGTTGCTGGCGCGGCTGAAGGCCGGCAAGGTCTACGTGCAGCAGCAGGCGGAGCGCGCCGCCAATAATTTCTTCCGCAAGGGCAATTTGATGGCCTTGCGGGAACTCGCGCTGCGCCGGACCGCGGATCGCGTCGAAGGGGATGTGCAGGCCTATCGCGTCGGCAAGGCCATCGATCCCGTGTGGAAAACGGCGACGGCCCTGTTGACTTGCGTCGGACCCGATGCGGGCGCGGAGCGCGTCGTGCGCGCGGCCGCGCGCCTCGCGAGCCAGTTGAACGCGGATTGGCATGCGATCTACGTGGAAACACCCGCGTTGCAACGACTGCCGCCCGCGCAGCGCGAACGCATCCTGGCCACCCTGAATCTGGCCAAGGAGCTGGGCGGAACGACCGCCGTGATCGCCAATAGCAATGTGGCCGAGAGTGTCGTTGCCTATGCGCGCAACCATAATCTCTCGAAGGTCGTGATCGGCCGTGACGCCACAAGGTGGTTGTGGCCCTGGCAACGATCCCAGGGACAGCGGCTCGCATTGCTTGCGCCCGACATCGATCTGGTCGAGATCGGGCGCATCAAGGACGGGGCGGCTCAGGGCGTCAATCATGGCGCGAATCCGGGGGCGGGCGGCGCGGAGACGTCCGTGCCGGAATCCGTCCATCGGCGCAAGGCCAAACGCTTGCGTTATTTATGGGCCGCGCTTGCCTGCGTGTTGGTGACGCTGCTTGCCGCCGGGCTGAACCAACGCTTCGATCGCGACAACATCGTCGCGGTATACCTGCTCACGGTCGTGGTCGTCGCCTGGCGTTTTGGGCGGGGACCTGCCGCTTTGGCCGCATTTCTCAGTGTCGCCTCCTATGACTTCTTCTTCGTGCCGCCGCGTTTTTCGTTCGCGGTCAGCGACGTGCAATACCTGCTCACGTTTGCGGTGATGTTGGCCGTGGGTCTGATCGTCGGTCAGTTGACAGCGGGTTTGCGGTTTCAGGCGCGGGTTGCTGCGCATCGCGAGGAGCGCGCAGGATCTCTGTATGAGATCGCGCGCGCCTTGTCCGGGGCCGTTGAGATCGAACAAGTCGTCAAGATCAGCGACGAATCCATCGAGCGAACATTTCGCGCGAGCGCCGGCCTGTTGCTGCCCGATGCAGACGGCAAGCTGCGCGCGATCCCGGCCGGAGGCGCCTCGGAACTCAATGTCGACATGGGTATTGCTCAATGGGCGTTCGACAAGGGCCAGCCCGCGGGCTTCGGCACCGATACCTTGCCCGGCAGCGAGGTCCTCTACATCCCGCTGCGCGCGCCGGTCCGAGCGCGCGGTGTGCTGGCGGTCAAAGCCAACAACCGCAGACGGCTGCGGATCCCCGAGCAGCGGCAATTGCTCGACACCTTTGCCGCCTTGATCGCGATTGCCTTGGAGCGTGTGCACTATGTCGGCGTCGCGCAAGATGCCGTCGTGCGCATGGAGTCGGAGCGCTTGCGTAATTCGCTGTTGGCGGCCCTGTCGCATGATTTGCGTACGCCGCTGACGGTGCTGGTCGGGCTCGCCGACTCCTTGACCCGGACCAAGCCCGCGCTGTCGGCCGAGCAACTGGAAACGGCCACGGCGATGCAGGACGAGGCGCATCGCATGAGTGCGTTGGTCAGCAACTTGCTGGACATGGCGCGTATCGAGAGCGGTGATGTCAAACTCAATCTCGAATGGCAACCGCTCGAGGAGGTCGTGGGGTCCGCTCTGCGCGCCGCCCGCGGCATGTTGAAACAACACACGGTCGATGTGCGCCTCGCCGACGATTTGCCGCTGGTCCGTCTCGATGCGATGTTGATCGAGCGGGTGCTGGTCAACTTGCTCGAGAATGCGTCGAAGTACACGCCGGCGGGGAGTCGCGTCACGCTGGCCGCCGAGGTCGTCGGCGACCGATTGACTGTGAGCGTGTCGGATGATGGTCCGGGTTTGCCACCTGGCCGGGAGGAGGCCGTGTTTCAGAAATTCACGCGCGGCGAGCGCGAATCCGCCACGCCCGGCGTGGGACTCGGACTCTCGATCTGTCGCGCGATCGTCGAATCTCATGGTGGCACGATCGTCGCGAAGAATCGGCACGGTGGGGGCGCCAGCTTCATTCTGAGCTTGCCGCTTGGACTGCCGCCCGCCGCCGCGGAGCGGGAGTCCTTGACATGAGCGAACCCACACCGATCGCCATCCTGATCGAGGACGAGCGTCAAATTCGCCGCTTCGTGCGCACGGCGCTCGAGGGGGAGGGGTGGTCGGTCCACGAGACGGACACCTTGCGCCAAGGATTGATCGACGCCGGCACGCGCAAGCCCGATTTGATCATTCTGGATCTCGGTTTACCCGACGGCGACGGCATCGAATTCTTGCGGGATCTGCGCTGTTGGTCGCAGGTCGCGGTGATCGTCTTGTCCGCGCGTGTCGGAGAAGCGGACAAGATAGCCGCGCTCGATGCCGGCGCCGATGACTATCTGACCAAGCCGTTCGGGGTCGGCGAATTGTTGGCGCGAGTTCGCGCCGCCTCACGTCGGCGTCAGCAGGTGGGTCTGGGCAATGGCTCCGTGTTCGAATTCGGCGATATCAGCGTCGACTTGTCGTTGCGCGTCGTGCAACGACGCGGCGCTCCCGTGCATTTGACGCCGATCGAATATCGGCTGCTGACCCTGCTCGTCGCCAATGCGGGCAAAGTCATGACGCATCGACAGATTTTGCGGGAGGTCTGGGGACCGTCGCACGCGGAGGATGGTCATTACGTGCGTGTCTACATGGGACATTTGCGGCAGAAACTCGAGGACGATCCGGCGCAACCACGCCATATCGTCACCGAGACGGCGGTCGGCTACCGGCTCGTTCAGTTTCCGACGGCTTGAATCGGCCGCCCGAAGCGCTGCCGGGCGCGCACCAGATCCGCCGGCGTATCGACATCGTCGATCGCGGAACGCAGCTCGATGAGCCGCAGATCCTCGGCCGGCAAGCCGGCAAGAAAATCGCGCAGCCCGACATCGCCCACCACGCGCGATGCCGCCGCAAAGTAGCGTCTCGGCAGGATGACCGGGGTCGCCCCGCGTGCACCCGTACCCAGCCGCCGCGCGACGACCAGCCGCGGTGCGCTGCGCCAGCGCCGCAGCAGCCGTTGCAAATCGCTGCGCCGCAGTCCAGCCAGGTCAACCGGCAGACAGAGCAGGGCCGACGCGTAGCGTGCCGATTTCAGTGCCGACCGTACCGAACTTGCAAGGCCCTGCGCGCGATCCGGATTCGCGTGCAGTTCCACCCGCAGGCCGCGCAGCTCCGCGCGATAGCGTGCCGCGCGCGGCGGCACGATGCAGATCAGGGATCCGTGCGCAACCGAGGCGAGGAGGCCGGCGGTTCGGCGCAGCAGGCTTCGACCATGAACGCGCACGAGCGCTTTCGGTCGACCCATGCGCCTCGAGTAACCGGCTGCTAAGATTGCCATGCGCAGGCGCGGGCGGATCAAATCGTTCATGGCCGGAATGTTGGCATGAATGGCAGTTGCATGAACGGCGGTTGCATGAGTGTCGACTTGAAAAAACACACCGTGGGTTTCAAACACCGGCCGTTCTTGACACCGGTGTGGCTGGCTGCCATTTCCGCCGTAATCGTGATCGCCTTTGCCTCCTGGCTATGGAGCCGCGCGGATTCGACCACGGTCATCGTGATCAGACATGCCGAAAAGCTGCTGGACGGCACCGCGGATCCGGACTTGTCGCCGGCTGGCAGCGCGCGGGCGCAGCTGCTGGCCCGGCTGTTCGGCGATCCTCATGGCCCCGGAAACTTGACCGCGATCTACACGTCCGCGGCCCGGCGCGCGCAAATGACGGTGGCCCCCTTGGCGCAGAGGCTCAGGCTGGAGCCGATTGTCGTGCCGTCGGCGGATCCTAAGGCCCTCGCGCGCCGCGTCTTGCGTGAGCATGCGGGCGAACGCGTATTGATCGTCGGTCACAGCGACACGGTGCCCGAAATCGTGTCGGCTTTGAGCGGCGTACACGATATTCCGCCGATCGAAGATACCGACTACGGAACGCTTTATATCGTCAGCGTGCCCTTGGTAGGCCGGGCGAGCCTGCTGCGCCTCAACTATTGAGAGACCAAGGCGTCTGACGGTTTAGAGCGGCCGGGGGCTCAAACGAGTCCCTGCCGCAGCATGACCGCCTTTCGGACGAATTCCGTATGGCGACTGATCCGAAAATCGGCCAAGACCACGTCGCGTATGCGCCGACCGGCATCGACCAAAAAGGTGGCTCGGCGCACGCCTAGGCCCAGCGGTCCGTTGACCCCGTACATACCGACCACGGTCTTGTCCTCGTCCGACAACAACAAGTAGGGGATCCGGTACTTGTCCCGAAATCTTGCGTGCGAGACGGGGTTCTGCGGGCTGATGCCGACGACTCGCAGGCCGGCCTTGTGGATTTCGGCATGAATATCTCGAAACGCGCAGGCTTGAGCCGTGCATCCGGGCGTAAAATCGGCCGGATAAAAATAGAGAATTACGGCACCGGAACTCAAGAGCTGCGTCAGCGACTGGTCCTGACCGTTGGGGTCCGGAAGCGTGAATTCCGGCGCACGTTCACCTGCATTCAGCATATTGTCGACCCCTCCTGGCGCCATCCAGCGACCTGCCGTTTCGGGATCTAGTGTAACCGGCCAGTCAAAGCTTTGGTTTAGATCGCTTTGCTGCTAGTATGCGTCGCCCTTTCCGGGGGAGTAGCTCAGTTGGGAGAGCGTCGCGTTCGCAATGCGAAGGTCGAGGGTTCGATCCCCTTCTCCTCCACCAAGATCAAAGACCGGAGTCGAGACTCCGGTCTTTATTCCGAAGCGCCTCGGTAGCTCAGTGGATAGAGCGAATGCCTCCTAAGCGTTAGGTCGCCGGTTCGATTCCGGCCCGGGGCACCACCAGTCGTGATATGACGCTCGCATGAGCAATGCAGGGGACGGTCGCTGGCAGTTCTGGATCGATCGCGGTGGCACATTTACCGACGTGGTCGGCCGCGCTCCCGACGGGACCCTGCGCAGCCTGAAGCTGCTCTCCGAGAATCCCGAGGCTTATCAGGATGCCGGGGTCGAGGCCATCCGCAGACTGCTCGGGCTGGGACCTGGGGACGCAATCACCAAGGAGCGCGTCGCCTGCGTGAAAATGGGTACGACGGTCGCCACCAATGCGCTTCTGCAGCGCAGCGGCGAACGCACGGTGCTCGTGATTACGCGCGGCTTTCGCGACGCCTTACGGATCGCCACGCAGGCGCGGCCACGGCTGTTCGACCGTCGCATTCTGCTGCCGGAATTATTGTACGAGCGCGTCATCGAGGCGACTGAACGCGTCGGCGCCGACGGCAGTCTCATCGTGCCTCTCGATACGACGTCGCTGCGCACGGCTCTGCGGGCCGCTTACGACGACGGCATTCGCGCCTGTGCGATCGTCTTCATGCATGGCTATCGCTATACCGACCACGAGCGCATCGTTGCCGAGCTTGCAGCCGAGACCGGCTTTGCGCAGATTTCGGTGTCGCATCGGGTGAGCCCCCTGCCGAAGCTCGTCCCGCGCGGCGATACCACCGTGATCGATGCCTATTTGTCGCCGGTGCTCGGCCGTTACGTCGAGCATCTCGCGGCGCTATTGCCCGATATACCGGTCTATTTCATGCAGAGCTCGGGCGGCCTCGTGCGCGCGGCGGATCTTGCCGGCAAGGATGCGATTTTGTCCGGGCCCGCGGGCGGCATCATCGGCATGGTTCGCACCGGCCTGCGCGCCGGCTACAACAAGCTCATCGGTTTCGACATGGGCGGAACCTCAACCGACGTCAGCCACTATGCGGGGGAATACGAGCGGGTCGTGGACACGCTGGTCGCCGGCGTGCGCGTGCGCGCTCCCATGCTCGATCTGCAGACGATCGCGGCGGGAGGCGGCTCCGTGATTCACTTCGATGGCATGCGTTTGCGTGTCGGCCCCGAATCCGCCGGTGCCAACCCAGGGCCTGCGTGCTATGGCCGCGGTGGACCGCTCACGATCACCGACGCGAACCTGCTGCTCGGCCGCATCCAGGCCGCGCATTTCCCGGCGGTCTTTGGCGCGGATGGCCGGCAAAGCCTGGATCGCGAGCTGGTCGTGGCGCGGTTTACGGCCTTGGCTCACGAGATCGGCGGCATCACGGGTCGCGCGATCACGGCGGAGGAGCTGGCACAGGGCGCGCTCTTGATTGCGGTCGGCGCGATGGCGAATGCCATCAAACGGATTTCCACGGGCCGCGGCTATGACGTGTCCGCTTATTGCCTGCAGTGCTTTGGCGGCGCTGCCGGACAACACGCCTGTGCGGTTGCCGACGCGCTCGGCATGACGCGCATTTTCATTCATCCCATGGCCGGAGTACTCAGCGCCTACGGCATGGGTCTTGCCGATCGCTCGGCGGGCGGCAGCGCGTCGCTGGAACTGGCCTTGTCCGCGGCCGCGCTCGCGCAGGCGCACCGGCGATGCACCGGGCTCGAGCGCGAAGCCCGGTCCCAGCTGCTGGCCCAGGGTGTTTCTCCCGAGGGATTGCGGACGAGTGTTGCGCTCCATGTTCGTTACTACGGCACGGATACGGCGCTCGCCTGCGCAGTCGATGCGGCCGGCTGGCGTGATGTGGCCCGCTGGAGTGACGCTCGGTCGGCGGACGAGGTCGGCGCGGTTCGCGCGCAGTTCGAACGCGCCTATCTCCGGCACTTTGCCTTCTTGATGCCGGATCATGATCTCGTGCTCGAACGCATCTCGGTCGAGTGTATCGCCCCCGGTGAGCCCTTGCCCGCGCCGCCCCGGGAGAGCATGGCCGCTGCGCGCGATGCGGTCCCGGGCGCGGATGTCGCGATGTTTGTTGCCCGAGACGGCGAGCCTGCCAAGTGGCAAACCGGCGCTCTGTTCCTGGCTGAATCTCTGGTTCAGGGCGACGAGATTGAGGGGCCTGCGATCATTGCGGGCGGGCAGGCAACGACCGTGGTCGAGAGCGGTTGGCGGGCCCGCGTCGGGGCGGACGGATCGCTCGAGTTGCAGCGCGCCGCGCCGCGGGCGCGGTCGCCCGGGGTCGGCATCGACCGCGATCCCGTGATGCTCGAGGTGTTCAATCATTCGTTCATGAACATCGCCGAGCAGATGGGTTTGCGGCTGCAGAGCACGGCGCATTCGGTCAACATCAAGGAGCGACTCGATTTCAGTTGCGCGCTATTCGATGGCGCCGGCGACTTGATTGCGAATGCGCCGCACATGCCCGTGCATCTGGGTTCGATGAGCGAGTCCATTCGTGCCGTGATCGACCGCAACCCTGTGATGTCGGCAGGCGATGTGTTCTTGCTCAACGATCCCTACCATGGCGGCACCCATCTGCCGGATATGACCGTAGTTACGCCGGTGTTTCTCGATGCGCACGCGATCCGCCCGGATTTCTTCGTGGCGTCCCGTGGGCATCACGCGGATATCGGTGGCATCACGCCGGGCTCCATGCCGCCTTTCTCGACGCAGATCGGCGAGGAGGGCGTCTTGATCGACAACTTCAAGCTCGTCGACCAAGGGCGCCTGCGTGAACGGGAAATGCTCGAGCTGCTCGCCGCGGGCAGCCATCCGGCACGCAATCCCGTGCAGAATCTTGCCGACCTGCGCGCGCAGATCGCCGCCAATCAGAAAGGCGTTCAGGAACTGAAGGCCTTGGTTGCGCGCTACGGCTTGGATACCGTTAATGCCTATATGCGGCACGTCCAGGACAACGCCGAGGAGAACGTGCGCCGCGCCATCGGCGCGCTGCGCAGCGGGGAATACTCGCTGCTGCTCGATAACGGGGCCCGCATCTGCGTTGCCGTGCGCGTGCATGCCGACCGGCGTGCAGCGACGATCGACTTTACGGGCAGCAGCGCCCAGCTGAGCAATAACTTCAATGCGCCGCGGGCCATCACGGTCGCGGCCGTTCTGTACGTCTTCCGGACGCTGGTCGACGACGATATACCGTTGAATGCCGGCTGCTTGCGACCTCTGGAGATCATCGTGCCCGCCGGCAGTTTATTGAATCCGCTACCGCCCGCAGCCGTGGTTGCCGGCAACGTCGAGACCTCGACCGCCGTGACCAATGCGCTGTACGGGGCGCTGGGTGTGCTCGCCGCCAGCCAGTGCACGATGAACAACTTCACCTTCGGCAACGGCAGCCACCAATACTACGAAACCATTGCGGGCGGCTCGGGAGCGGGAGCCGGCTTTGCGGGCACGAGCATGGTCCAGACGCATATGACCAACTCACGGCTGACCGACCCGGAGGTGCTCGAGATGCGCTTTCCGGTCCGGCTCGAGGCGTTCGAGATCCGACGGGGCTCCGGCGGCGCGGGGCGTTGGGCCGGCGGCGACGGGGGCGTGCGCCGGCTGCGATTCCTCGCGCCGATGACGGCCTCGATCTTGAGCAATGGCCGAACACAAGGCGCCTTCGGCATGGCCGGGGGCGGCCCTGGGGCGACCGGTAAGACCTGGGTCGAACGCGCCGACGGCCGGGTGGAGATCCTGGGACATATCGGCCAGGCCGAGATGGCGGCCGGCGATCTATTCGTGATCGAAACGCCGGGCGGCGGCGGCTACGGTGCCTGACAATAGCGCCACGCGAGATCCCAGAGCCAGGCCTGGATGCTCCGTAATTGCGCGCGCGTGGGTCGCTGCAGCAACAGCGAATCGTCTGGGAACACCAGCCTGATCAGCAGAGCGGACTTCACGACCCGGTAGAAATCCGTGGCATCGACGCGGCGAAATTGTTTCGCGCGGGCGCCGGCGCGCAGCAGCGCACGCAGGCGCGAATGCATCGCCGCGAGCGGTCCGTCGGAAAAATTGTCCTGAAACGAGCCGCCGGCCGCGAGTTTCACGTAGTCCATGCCGCCGCCCGGCGTCGCGAAGTCCGCGAGCGCGAGCCGCACGTAGGCGGGGTGATGCATCTTGAATTCCACGAAGCCATCCAGCGCGTTATGCAGCGCCATCACGGGTGATGCACCGGGCGTCGGCTGGAATTGCTCGGCCAGAAGCGCGATGAAGCGGCGCGAGACCTCGATCAAGACGTCGTCGCGGCTCTTGTAATGCTTGTAGATCGCGGGCACCCGCACGCCCAGGGGTTCCGACACATCGCGCAGTTTGAAACCGTAAACGCCCTTGGACGCGATCAGCAATTCCACTTCGTCGAGGATGCGCTCGCGTGTCGGCGTGCGCGCCTCAATTACGGGCATCAGTGAGCCACATCGAAATTATCCCCTCGCGCATGAGTCCGGACTCTGGCAGATTCGATCCCGGGCGACAACCGGCGGAAACGCTTGCCATCGGGATGTTACATGATTTACTTTGACGGGTGGTTAATGCGATTAACCCTGCAATGAAACCCGAAAGCAAGTCCATCGATTACGTCGGTCTGCATGAGCGGCATGGGCGCGCAGTGGACCAGGCGCCGTTTTGGTTCCTGGGGAATTTCCATTTCTTCACGATCGCGATCGGCTTCGTGGGACCGAGCTTGGGTCTCGGGTTCGGCTACACGGCCCTCGCCGGCGCGGCCGGGATCCTGTTCGGAACCTTGTTCGTGGCGTTTCATGCCGCCCAGGGCGCTGAACTTGGACTGCCGCAGATGATTCAATCGCGCGCGCAATTCGGTTTTCGCGGCGTGGTCCTGGTGTTGATCGGCACTTTATTCACCTTCCTCGGGTTCAACGTCGCCAACGGTGTGATCACGGCCCATGGCTTGCACGCGATTCTTGGGTGGAACGAGACGCTCGTGATCGTGGTCACGACCCTGGTCGGCGGCCTGCTCGCGATTTATGGGCATGACTGGCTGCATCGCATTTTCAAGTGGTGCTTCGTGGTCTGCATGCCGCTGTACACGCTGCTCACGCTCGCGATCGTGGTCGGCAGGATACCGGCCTCCCATCCCATTCAGGGCGGCTTCGGCTGGGTGGCATTTCTTGGGCAATTTGCCGCGAGCGCCAGTTACAACATTACCTATGCGCCCTCCGTCTCCGATTACTCGCGCTACTTGCCGCGCGATACCCGTCCCCGTGCAATCATTGCGGCCGTCTATGTCGGTGCCTCGTCATCCGCGATTTGGCTGATCGCGCTGGGCGCCTGGCTCGCAACCCGGCTCGGCGCCGCGGATGGCTTGGCGGCGCTTTACGATGCCGGCAATGCGGTCATCGAAGGGTTCGGAGTCGTGCTGGCGCTGGCATCGGTGACGGCGCTGGTGGCCACGATGGGCCTGAATGCCTACAGCGGTATGCTCACGATCCTGACCGCCTTGAGTTCCTTGTTCGAGCTGTGTGCGACGGCGCGATTACGCCTCTGCGCGGTGCTGGCACTGACCTTGGCGACAATGGTGCTCGCGCTTTCCATCGACACGAACTCGATTGCTCTGGTGTTCGGCGTGCTGACCATCATGCTGTATCTGTTGGTGCCCTGGACCGCGATCAATCTCGTCGACTATTTCTTCGTGCGCCGCGGCCGCTATGCGATTACGCAGTTCTTCCTGCCGCACGGTTTGTACCGCGCCTGGAACGCCCGCGGTCTGGGCGCCTATTCGCTCGGCTTTGCCGCAGAGCTGCCCTTTTTCGTGATACCGGATTTGTACACCGGACCCGCGGCGCGTGCCCTCGGCGGCGTGGACGTCGGTTGGTTGGTGGGTTTGCTCGTTTCCAGCGCTCTGTATCTTTGGTTCTCCAAGTCGTTCGATCCGGCCGACGAGGCGCCGGCGATCCGTGAGAGCGAACGAATTCTGGCGAAGATGACGGTAAACTCCCCGCCATGAAGACCCTGCGCATCAATGCCGAACGTCTCTGGGCAAGTCTCATGACCATGGCGGAAATAGGCGCGACCGCTCGCGGCGGGTGCAATCGCCAGGCGCTCACGGATCACGACAAGACGGCGCGCGACCTGTTTTGCACCTGGGGGCGGGAGGCGGGTTGCAGCGTCAGCGTCGATGCGGTCGGCAACATCTTTCTGCGGCTTACGGGACGTGACCCGGGAGCCGATCCGGTTCTGATCGGAAGTCATTTGGACACTCAGGCGACCGGTGGACGTTTCGATGGCGTTTACGGCGTTCTGGCCGGATTGGAGGTCGTGCGCACGCTGCGCGATCATGCCGTGCTGCCAAACCGGCCGATCGAGGTCGCGAGTTGGACCAACGAGGAGGGCTGTCGCTTCGCCCCCGCGATGCTGGGTTCGGGGGTCGTTGCGGGTAGCTACGATTTGGCCTACGCCTATGCGCGCACCGACAAGGCGGGTCTGCGCTTCGGCGACGAACTCGAGCGCATCGGCTATCGCGGCGCGCTCGCGGCGCGTCCAAGGCCGTTCCGCGCGATGTTCGAAGCGCATATCGAGCAGGGGCCGATTCTGGAACAAACCGCTACGACCATCGGCGTCGTGACGGGAATCCAGGGCGCCTACTGGTTCGACGTCACGCTGCAGGGCCGGTCCTGTCATGCAGGCCCGACGCCCATGGAGGACCGCCGTGATCCCTGGCGACCGGCCTGCAAGATCATCGAAGCAGCCTTCGCTCTTGCGCAGGCGCGCGCCCCCTGGGGACGCGCGACCATCGGCGACGTCAAGGTCTCACCGGGTTCGCGCAATACCGTACCGGAGCGACTGGTCGTCTCGGTCGATTTGCGGCATCCCGAGCAGGCCGTGCTCGAGGCGATGGTCGCGGAATTTCGCGAGCTCGCTGCGCATGCGGCGGCCGAGTTCGGTATCGGTCTGCAAGTCGACCAAATATGGCATATGCCGCCGACGACTTTCGATCCCGAATTGGTTGCGGTGATCGACACGGCTGCGGCGGACCTCGGCTATTCGCATGCCAAGATCGTGAGCGGCGCCGGGCACGATTCGCTGCACACGGCGCAATTCGCGCCGACCGCAATGATCTTTGTGCCCTGTACCGGCGGCTTGAGCCACAACGAGGCGGAAGAGGCGAGTGCCGCCGACCTCGCCGCGGGCGCGAATGTTTTGCTGCAGGCGGTCGTGGCCGTCGCCGACAAGGAGACTTGAGCATGGAATTGCGCACGCGAGTGGAGGGCGGCGGCACGCCGCGCTGCGACCGATGGGGAGTCGACAGTGAATACGGCGTCTTGCGGGACGTGCTCGTCGGACCCATCGATTACTTCAGCTGGCAGATCGGTAACGCGGTCGCGGAGCGCGCCGAACGAGTCGGCCTGGCGTTCGACTTTGCGACGGCGCGGCGGCAGTACGAGGAAATGTTGGACGTCTATCGGCAGGCGGATGTCAAAGTCCACAGTTTGCCGGCGGCGCCGGAATTGCCCTACCAACTTTTTGCGCGCGACAGCAGCGTGATGACGCCTTGGGGCGCGATCATCATGCAATTACAGAAGCCCTACCGGCGCGGGGAATACGCCGCTTGTCTGCGCTTCTACCTGGATGCCGGCATACCGATTTACGATCTGGTCACGGCCGGCAACGTCGAGGGCGGCGATTTCATGGTGCTGCAACCCGGCGTTGCGGCCTGCGGTTTCTCCGGCCAACGCTCCATCGAACCCGCTGTGCGCCAGCTGCAAGCCTGGTTCGAGGCCGAAGGCTGGGAACTGTACCCGTATGCGTTCGATTCCCATTTTCTGCATCTGGATGTGCAGATGGGCATGATCGCGCCGGGCCTTGCGGTCGTCTGCGTCGAGGCGGTCGAACCGGAACTCGTCGCTTGGCTACGCGCGAAACAGATTCGAATCATTCCGATCACCTATGGCGATGCGATGCAGTTGGGCAGTAACGTCGTCGCCTTGGGCAATGAGCGCGTCTTGGTTCCGGCATCGAGCAAGAATCTCGTCGCCGCTTGCCGTGCCGAGGGGCTCACCGTCTTCGATCCCGATGTGGCGATGATCGGCAACGGTGGCGGCGCAGTACATTGCATGTGTCAAGCCTTGCGACGCGATGCCGTTGCTTGAACAGGCGCGAAAAAAACTTCGTCGTCGGTCCATATTATGACGCATCGGACTTAATGCAGGCCCCGCGCTCTCTAGAGTAAGCGTATGACCTCGCGAAATGATTCGAACGATTGGATGACGAACCAACTGAGGGGTCTGCCGACACAGGCGCCCGCGTTCGGCGACGATCGGCGCAGCATCAGGGATCGACGCCGGCGCATTTGGTGGTCGGTGCTCTACGGCAGTTTCAATCCGCGCCGCCGCAAGCCGCCGCGTCGGCTCGACGACACGCGCTACTATTCGGTCGATTGGCATGCGTCGCATCTCTTGGTCGTCGCGATTGCGATCCTGCTGCTCAGCGTCGGCGATGCCTTCCTGACATTGGTTCTGCTCGGCGCGGGTGCCGACGAGGTCAATCCTGTGATGGCGCTCGTCGTGGGCGGTGACCCGACCGTGTTTGCGGGTCTGAAAATGGCGATGACCGGCGTCAGCGTCGTGCTGATGGTCTGCCTCGCGCGCTATCGCTTCATGCGGCTGGTGCGCGTCGAGCTGGCCTTGTACGCGATTCTGTTCGCGTACATGGGTTTGATTTCATATGAAATATGGATGCTCAATTCCCATAGCGAGTTCGGCGCCCAGATTCCCTATTGACCCGGCTTGGGCTAACATATCGCGATATTTCGCGATCATGCTCACACTTCTGAGGACGCGGGCGTTCCAGAGGTCATTCCGGCCTACGATGTTCTCATGATTCAATCACTTGCCGATCAATTTGCCGCTACGGCGCTGTCCGGCGGCAATGCGGACTTCATCGAGGAACTCTACGAACAGTATTTGCGCGACCCTGCGTCCGTGGCGCCGGCTTGGCGCGACTGTTTTGCGCAACTGCCGCGCGGCGGCGCTCCCGAGGTTGCGCATGGGCCGATCAAGGCCGGCTTATTGGAGCTTGCCTCGCGACCGGCGGCTGCCGGCGCTCCCAGGCCCAGGCCGGAACGCGATTCGGTCAATGCGAAGCAGGGTGCCGTTTCGCGCCTGATCCAGGTTTACGCGAATCGCGGCCATTTGATCGCGAAGCTCGATCCGCTCGGCTTGCAGGCCGTCCCGCATCCCTATGTGCTCAGCCTCGAGTATTACGGACTCTCCGATGCGGACCTCGACACCGTGTTTTTCACAGGCAGTCGCACGCCCGAGTTCGCGGAGCGCGCCAGTTTGCGCGACATCCTGGCGGTGTTGCGCTTCGTCTATACGGACACGATCGGCGCCGAGTTCGCGCATGTATCGGATACCGAGGAGCGGCTCTGGCTGCAGGATCATTTTCAGTCGTCGCGGCATTTGCATCGCTTCGACGCCGAGGAGAAGAAAAATATCCTGTGGCAATTGACGGCCGCGGAGGGGCTCGAACGCTATTTGCACACCAAATATGTCGGTCAAAAACGCTTCTCGCTCGAGGGTGGGGACAGCCTGATCGCCTTGCTCGACGATTTGGTGCAGCGCGGCGGCAAACTCGGAGTCGAGGAAGTCATCATCGGCATGGCGCATCGCGGGCGTCTGAACGTGCTCGTGAATCTGCTCGGCAAGTCGCCCAAGGACTTGTTCAATGAATTCGAAGGCCAGTACGACCTCGCCAAGCTGCGCGGTTCCGGCGACGTGAAATACCACAAGGGCTTCTCCGCCGACCTGAAGACGCCCTCGGCTAATGTGCATGTCGCTCTGGCGTTCAATCCTTCGCACCTCGAGGTCGTCAACGCGGTCGTCGAGGGTTCCGCGCGGGCACGCCAGGAGCGTCGCGGCGATTTGCAAGGCGAGCGCATCTTGCCCGTGCAAATCCATGGCGATGCGGCCTTCGCGGGCCAGGGAGTCGTCATGGAGACCCTGCAGCTGTCGCAGGCGCGCGGTTTCTACACCGGCGGCACGGTGCACGTGATCATCAACAACCAGGTCGGGTTCACGACCAGCGATCCGCGCGATGCGCGTTCGACCCTGTACTGTTCCGACGTGGCGAAGATGGTCGAGGCGCCGATTTTTCACGTCAACGCGGACGATCCCGAAGCAGTCTGCTTCGTGACGCGCTTGGCGCTCGATTACCGCATGAAATTTCACAAGGACGTCGTCATCGACCTGGTCTGCTACCGGCGCCACGGCCACAACGAGGCCGATGAACCGGCCGCGACACAGCCGCTCATGTACCAGGTGATTCGCAAGAAGCCGACCGTGCGGCAGATGTATGCCGAAAAGCTCGTGACCGAGGGCGTATTGAGCGCCGCCGATGCGGCGAACATGATCGAGCAATATCGGAACGGATTGGACGAGGGCAAACCGCAGGCCCGCGCCGCGCTCGGGCTGATCGGCAACAAATATACGGTCAACTGGAGCGAGTACCTGGGCGCGGACTGGTCGGAGCCCGTCAAGACCGGCATCGACATGCCGCGCTTGCGCAGTTTGGGCAAGGCCATCACGACCTATCCCGCGGAATGGAAACTGCATCCGCGCGTGCTTGCGATCATGCAGGCGCGCGAAAAAATGGTCGCCGGCGAACTCGAACTCGACTGGGGCTGTGCCGAGAATCTCGCCTACGCGAGCTTGATTCAGGACGGCTATCCCGTGCGGCTCACGGGTCAAGACAGCGGCCGAGGCACGTTCTTTCATCGGCACGCCGTGCTCCATGATCAGGCGACCGGCGGCACCTACGTGCCTTTGCAGCACCTTGGCGTCAACCAACCGAAGTTCACGGTGACAGATTCCGTGCTTTCGGAAGAGGCCGTCATGGGCTTCGAATACGGATTTTCGAGCACGGAGCCGCATTGCCTGACCATTTGGGAAGGTCAATTCGGAGACTTTTGCAACGGTGCGCAGGTCATCATCGATCAATTCATCAGTTCGGGTGAGGCAAAGTGGGGTCGCCTGTCGGGACTGACGCTTTTCCTGCCGCATGGCTACGAGGGCCAAGGCCCCGAGCACTCCTCGGCGCGCCTGGAGCGCTTCCTGCAACTCTGTGCCGAATACAACATGCAGGTGTGCGTACCCTCGACGCCGGCCCAAATGTTTCACATGCTGCGCCGGCAAATGGTGCGCGCGCTGCGCAAGCCGCTGATCGTGATGACGCCGAAGAGCCTGCTGCGACACCCGCTGTCGGTGTCCCGTCTCGATGAGTTGGCCGCGGGCAGCTTCCGCAACCTCATCGACGAAATCGACGACATCAAGCCGTCCGCGGTCAATCGTGTCGTGCTCTGCAGCGGCAAGGTCTACTTCGATCTGCTCAAGAGCCGGCGCGAGAACAAGGTCGACACGGTCGCGATCGTGCGCATCGAACAGCTGTATCCGTTTCCGTCGGAGGAGTACGAGGCGATCATTCGCAAGTATTCCAATGCGCGGGAAATCGTCTGGTGTCAGGAGGAGCCGCAGAATCAGGGCGGCTGGTACCAGATCAGGCATCGCCTGCAGGCCAAGTTGAGCGCCAAGCACGAATTGCTGTACGCGGGTCGGGCTGGCGCGGCGGCGCCGGCGACCGGCATCTCCGTACTGCACGAGCAGCAGCAGAAAAATTTGGTCAGCGCGGCGCTGCAGGGCATTCCGCCGGAGGAGGCGTCACGGCATACGATGCGCCTCCCGGTACAAACCAGGACGGGTTCATGAGCATTGAAGTACACGTGCCCCAGCTGCCGGAATCGGTGGCTGATGCGACTCTCGTTTCGTGGCATAAGAAGCCGGGCGACACGGTGGCGCGCGACGAGAATCTCGTCGATTTGGAGACCGACAAGGTCGTGCTCGAGGTGCCGGCGCCGATCGCGGGGGTGCTGCTGGAGATCAAGCTGGCCAATGGCGCGACCGTGACCAGCGGTCAATTGCTGGCCGTCATCGAGCCGCTCGCCGCGGGGGCTCCTGCTGCGGCGGCCGCGGCGCCTGCGGCAAAGCCCGCGGATGTTGCGCCAGGCGGCAAACTGAGCCCGGCCGCGAAACGCGTCGTCGAAGAGAACAAGGTCGATCCGGCTGCCGTGCCGGGATCCGGTCGCGATGGTCGGGTCTCGAAGTCGGACGTCGTAAACTACCTGGCAGCCAAGGACCAGCCGCCGGCCGCCAAGGCGGCCGCTGCATCGCCGGCGGCCAATGCTGCTCCCGCTCCCGCTGTGACGCCCGCGGTTTCCGCCTTGGGCCGGCGCGGCGAGCAACGCGTACCGATGACGCGACTGCGCGCCAGAATCGCCGAAAGAATGGTGCAGGCGCAGTCCACCCAGGCCTTGCTCACCTCGTTCAACGAAGTCGACTTGCACGCGGTCAATGAGCTGCGCGCGCGCTACAAGGAGCCGTTCGAAAAGAAATACGGCGTGAAACTCGGTTTCATGTCCTTCTTCACCAAAGCCTGCGCTGAGGCGCTGAAACGCTTTCCAGCCGTCAACGCCTCGGTGGACGGCGGCGACATCGTCTATCACGAGTACTTCGACATCGGCGTTGCGGTGTCCACGGATCGCGGCCTGATCGTCCCGGTCCTGCGCGATGCTGATCAGTTGAGCTTCGCGGATATCGAAAAGTCGATTGCGAACTACGCCGCGCGCGCCCGGTCCGGTTCGATCACGATCGAAGAACTCACGGGCGGCACGTTCACGATCACGAACGGGGGCACATTCGGTTCGCTGCTGTCGACGCCGATCGTGAATTCGCCGCAGAGCGCGATTCTCGGCATGCACAAGATTCAGGATCGTCCGGTCGTCATCGACGGTCAAATCGTCGTGCGTCCCATGATGTACGTCGCGCTGACCTACGATCACCGGATCATCGACGGCCGCGAGGCGGTGCAGTTCCTGGTCGCGGTCAAGCAATGCCTGGAGGATCCGGCGCGGCTGGTGCTCGGCCTATGAGCACGCACTACGACGTCATCGTCATCGGCGGAGGGCCGGCCGGTTACCCGGCCGCGATCCGCGCGGCCCAGAACAAACTCAGCGTCGCATGCATCGATGAATGGCAGAACTTCGACGGCAGTTACGCCTTCGGTGGCACCTGCCTCAATGCCGGCTGCATCCCGTCCAAGGCCTTGCTCGAATCCTCGGAATTGTTTCAGCGCGCCCAGCACGAGTTCGCCACGCACGGCATTCAAGTCGGAGAGGTGAAACTCGATCTCGCCGCGATGCAAAGGCGGCGTGCCGCGATCGTGAAGACCATGACCGGCGGAATTCTGGCCGTGTTCAAGAGCAATGGCGTTGTCGGCATACAGGGCCATGGACGCCTGCTGGCCGGCAATCAAGTCGAAGTGACGGCCCCTGACGGCACGAAGACGCTGATCTCGGCCAAGGATGTGGTTCTCGCGTCGGGGTCGACGCCGATTCGACTCAAGACCGTGCCGCACGACGGCAAATTCATCGTCGATTCCTGGAACGCACTCGAGTTCGATGCCGTTCCCAAGCGGCTTGGCGTGATCGGCGCTGGCGTGATCGGTCTCGAACTCGGCAGCGTATGGCGACGTTTGGGCAGTGAAGTCACGGTGCTCGAGGCCATGGACCAGTTCCTCGCCGTCGCCGACCAGACCATCGCCAAGGAGGCGCAGCGTCACTTCAAGAAGCAGGGCCTGGATATCAAGCTTGGCGCCAAGGTGTCGAGCGCCGCCGTGGCTGGCGACCTCGTCAACGTGGTGTACGTCGACAAGCAGGGCGAACATACTCTGCAGGTCGATAAACTGATCGTCGCCGTGGGTCGCAGGCCCTTCACCGAGGGCTTGCTCGCGGCGGATAGCGGCGTCGAGTTGGACGCGCGCGGCTTCATTCAAGTCGATGAGCACTGTCGCACGAGCGTGCCCCACGTGTGGGCAGTGGGCGACGTGGTGCGCGGCCCCATGCTTGCCCACAAGGGCAAGGAGGAGGGCGTCATGGTGGCCGATCTGATCGCCGGCCTATTCGCCGAGGTGAATTACAAGGTCGTCCCCTCGGTGATCTACACCGCACCTGAGATTGCCTGGGTGGGTCAGACCGAAGAACAAGTCAAAGCCGGCGGCCGAGCCTACAAAGTCGGCAGCTTTCCGTTCGCGGCGAGCGGCCGCGCGCGCGCGATGGAGGCCGGCCAAGGCATGGCAAAAATCATCTCAGCCAGCGACGATGACGAGATCCTCGGGATCCACGTCATCGGTCCGATGGCCGGCGAGCTGATCGCGGAGGCGGTACTCGCGATGGAATACTCCGCGAGTACCGAGGATTTGCAGCGCACGATCCATGCGCATCCGACCTTGTCCGAAGCGCTGCATGAGGCCGCGCTAGCGGTCGATAAGCGCGCCATCGACGCCATCAACCGCTAGGCGTTTCGGCCGCGCCTTAGTGGATCACGGTGTAGTTGACCGGGATCCACTCATAGCCCTTGCCTTCGATCACGACGTGACCGACTCCCGGGAACGGCAGATGGGCGCCCGCGATCAAGGATCCGTCCTTGGCCGCTTCGTTGAAGATCAGGGCGCGTTCCGCACGCGCCGCCTTCGGATTGCTGTCGAATTCAATCGTGATGTCGGGGTGCCGGAACTGCACGGCGGCGGCATGGATCAGATCGCCGATCACGATGAGCTTCTGACCCTTGCTCTCGACCACGTAGCTGTTGTGTCCGGGCGTATGGCCATGCGTCGCGACAGAGCGGATGCCGGGCACGAGCTCCTCGTCGCCGGAGAAGGTCTTGAAGTGGCCGGCTTTCTCATAGGGCCCGATCGATGCCATGGCCCCTTGGAACATGCCCTTGAGGTCCTTGGGTGCCTTGTCGAGGTTGGCCTGACTCAGCCAAAAATCCGCCTCACTCTTGTCGGCGCGCACGATGGCATTCGGGAACGCGAGTTCGCCGCCGGCGCTGAGGCCCCCGACGTGATCCGGGTGCATGTGCGTGATGTAGATTTCGTCGACTTGCTCGGGCTGGTAGCCCGAACTCTTCAGGTTCGCGAGCAGATTACCGAGCGTCGGCCCGAACAGCTTGCCGGCACCGGTGTCGATGAGCACTAATTTGCTGCCGGTATTGATCAGAAAGGCATTGAACGAGGATTCGAGCGGCGCCTTGAGGAAGGATTTCGCGAGCGTTGCTTTCACGGCCGCCGGCGTCGTGCCCTTGAGCAACGTATCCATCGGCAATTCCGCTGTGCCGTCCGACAACGCTGTGATCTCGAAATCGCCGAGCATGAAGCGGTAATAGCCTGGGGCCTGCGTCTTGACCATGGGCGCGGACGCCTGGGCGCGCGGCACGCAAGTCGCGCCCAAGGCGGCAACAGCGACGGTCAAGGCGACGGAACGAAGACATGTCGATAGCATGGGAATTCTCTCGTGGGTTTGATTGCGAATTGTATGGCGGAGTCCGAGCGCATAGCTAGACCGACCGCTCGCCTAGTATAATATCGACAGAGTTCAAGCGGAGCTGAAATATGGCGGCGCTGTCTCGCTTAGGTCGACAGGTGGAGGAGATCGTCGCCACGCTGCGATCCATCGATGCAAGATTTGCGCTCATCGGTGGCTTGGCCCTCGCTTCGCACAAGGTGGTTCGCGCGACTCAGGATATCGATCTGCTGGTTGATTCCGTCGATGCGGACCGGATCGCTCGCGCGGTTGTGGATTTGCGGTTTCAATGTTTGCATCGCAGCGCCGAGGTCGCCAATTTTTTGCGCGGCGATGAACGCGTGGATTTTCTATTTGCAAATCGACCCATTGCGCGTCGCTTATTGGCGGCGGCGCCTGAATTGATCACCGCTTTTGGAGCACTGCGTGTGGTTTCGGCCGAGGGGATCATCGGGCTCAAACTACAAGGATTCGTGAACGACCCGCGTCGAACCCAAGACATGGAGGATATTCGCGCCCTGTTGCGAGCCAATCGGGGCGGTTTGAATCTGGTCGAGATCCGTGAGTATTTCAGCTTGTTCGAGCGGGAAACTCTATTGGACGGGCTATTGAATGAGTAAGCTGAATGATCGGCCGCCCGACCCGGGACTTGCTCCCAATCCTGAAAGAGACCCGTATGAGAGGCTCGACGACTTGATGACGGTCATCGAGGCCCTTTGTCCGGTGTGGCCGCACCGCGAGCCGCTACGGGACGAGAGCAAGTTCTTGCTCTAAGCCGTGTTGTGGCGTGCGATCCGGCTACTTCTTGCGCTTCGCGCTCAAAATGTTCGGCAGCTGGGCGATCCGTGCCAGAACTTTGGATAGCTGCGGCAGGCCCGTGATGGAGATGCCGATCTCCATGCGGGCGATGTTGTCGCGCTTATCGGTGACCGTCGTCATGCCTTGAATGCTGATTTTCTCGTCCGCGAGTGCCGCGCTGACGTCGCGCACGAGGCCCCGTCGGTCGAACGCCTGAATCTCGATAGCGACCGGAAACTCGCCGCCGCC
>Ga0116230_10000143_pt1 | contig 56480 bp, 39 predicted proteins | sample S1TSphfallax_3_FD_88678 | JGI IMG/M metagenome (GOLD analysis project Ga0116230, IMG submission 88678) | Host-associated microbial communities from peat moss isolated from Minnesota, USA - S1T2_Fd - Sphagnum fallax MG | ecosystem: Host-associated > Plants > Peat moss > Unclassified | place...
AAAAACCCTGGTATTAACCAATGTGGGGAAAAGGGCGGTGGGGGGGGGTATTACATACCCTCCGGATCTGTGGATTTGAACAATTCAGAACCAAAAAATTAAAAATTAAGTTCCGGGTATTTGGAAATTAGCAAAATAAAAAAGAGCCCCCAGTTTGGGTGGGTACCCTCCGGATCTGTGGATTTGAACAATTCAGAACCAAAAAATTAAAAATTAAGTTCCGGGTATTTGAAAATTAGCAAAATCAAAAAGAGCCCCCAGTTTGGGTGGGTGAGAAAACTTAAAAGAACCGCCGGGTTCCAGACAGTTCGAGGTGGATATTTGGTTTTTTTTCGAAACACGTTTGAGAACCACAGAGATATATGATAACCATGAATATCAACCTTGATACCCACCGTCACAGACAGACTGACCAGCGAGCGTTGGTCGAAATTATACAGAGGCCGCCTGTCCGGGCCGGTTCTCCCATAGAAAATCTGTCTGTGCGTCCGTCCGACTGTCCGGGCCGGTTCTGCCGGTGGATTAAAACGCAGAACCGTCGTGTCAGACAGACAGACGCACGGACTAAGTGAATTTATATATAAGATAATCCAACCCTATAAATAAAAGCTTATAGGTTTAAAACAAAGTTCATGGATTAGCCTTTTGCCCTAGGTGGACAACTAAGGTTTTAAATCCACATTAATTTGTATTGTGATTTTGGGTTTATGGATTAGGAGTGGGGATAGGGTTATGGTTTTGGATATAATTTTGGACTTTTGATAGCCTTTATATGTGCCTATGTAAGCCATATGTAACACCCTAAGTAACCCTTCACTTAAATAACCTTGTAAATAATAATTAAATATCTATTCATTTAAGTAACCCTTTTTGTGATTCTACAATATCCCCCCTAGGTAGCTCTTAAATAGCCTTTTAAATTGTATTATATGGAGAACCCTAACCAAAATAAATCTTGATTTAATTATTAAGTATTCCTTATGTAGCACCCTAACCCTAGAAGTACAAGAAATGGGTATGCCCTAATTTAGGAAGTCCCTAGATAGTCTCCTTAATAACCCACTAAGTAGCCCTATGTAACCATATAAATAACCCTTAGAAATTTTCTAGGTATCCTCTAATTTAGGAAGTCCATAGGTAATCTCTTTAATAATCCCCTAAATAACCCCAAAGTAACCCCAAAGACCACAAAGCAACCCGCCCATCCATCTATCTAACCTGCCTACCCACCCATTCATCTATCTTACCCATCCACCCACGCACCACCCTTTCATCTATTTAACTAGATCCAATTTAAAAGCTAAGTTGTTTGTGTCACATGGGGAGTTTAGGCTTCTATTACTTGTTGGGATTGGTCTAAATATCATGGTTTTGGGAGGGGGGATGTTCAAGATTATCATGTTCTTTACACCCATCTGCCCAAATCAAATTTTTAATTTGGAATTTGCATAAAACTTTGGGGTTTTTCACTATGTGATCATCATATGTTGTCCCCACTTTGTTATATCATTAGAACTCATCCAAATTTTACAAAGAGTGTTTTTTAACTTTTTGTCTATTGATTGTGTGCGATAGTGCCCAACACTTTAACCTAGTTAGCTATGTATCATTTGGTGGTGGTGCATGATCAACATACATATAATCACCTAACTTATGTATAATCACCATCATCTGCAAGGTTTTGCCGCACTTAAAGCAAAGAACCTACCCAATGTTGCTTTCTTTCCCGCACTTTTGTTGTCCAATTTTGAGTTATTTTCTTGTGGGAGGGGGAAGTACTTACTTATTACTTAGGTGATCTTACCTAGCTTTGGGTACCAAACTATGTACTATACCAGCAGTCGGTTGGTTAGGTTACTGCACTGACTGATGGGAAAGTCCATTTAGCTTGCAAGGAGGGCAACCTTTCATTATATGGGTTGGCTTGCTTGCTTGCATAGGAGGAAGTCTAAATCCTTAGTGATTGGTACCAAGACAAATGTTTGCTTGTCATGTGTACCAAATCCTGTAGTAGTTAATAGGGCACCAAACACAAATACAGATAGACAGGGACCTTCACACAGTAGCCAACTATTACCTACTAAGGATACTTCTATTGTTATCTGTACTAATTAGTTGTGTGGGGTGCATTGAAAGTGATTTTTTAACCCTAAACTGAAGGGGTACTTATTCATGCTTCTATTAATTAGTGAGTGGCTGCACCCACATAATTTCTTTTTTGGGTCCAAAAGGAGAAATTTGATTGGCCCACCATCAATATTTTTAGAACATGTAGTCACTCCCCAACATAGAAGCCTAAATATATTTCCCTCCCCCAAAACAAAAGCATGCTTCTTTTCCCTTCCTCCACTCCACCTTCACACCCTTTTTACTTCATCAAGTGGGCTGTAAGTAGGTAGGTAATTGAATGTTGAGAGGTTAACTACTTAACATCACTTGTAATGGGCGTGCTTGCTAGATTGTTCACAAGTCATTGGTAGAATTATTTATCGTCCCAGAACTCATAGTCAATCCACCCACCATCACGATCCACATCCCTCACTAGTGTAAAGTACTAACTATTGCAACTCCAATCCAGGACTCTTTAGAGTAACTTGAAGTTGAGAGGCATGCTTCTCATCCAATGCATCATCTTGGAGAACATACATGTTTGTAATTAAACTCTTTTTGCAAATGAGCAGCTCCTAATTTGCAATGTTAGTTTAGAGTCATTGGAAAAAGATGAAAAATCCTGTATATAATTTATTTATTTTAATTTAAAAGGGAAGGATGGGAACCCATCCACAAGAAGTACAAGGCAAATATAAGTGCAATAACACATGTCATGAAAGAACATCACAATCAGGACACCACTAATACACTTATAAAATAGAAGACCATAAACCAAAAAGATGTCATCTGTCACAAATCGGCTACCCATGAAAACCCTTTAACCAAATCATATACTAGTTTGAAGACTTTTCATTCATAGCCTTAACTTTCAATTTTCTCTCTTGGAATATGCACAAAAATCTCTTGCCTAGATTTGCAAAACTTTGCCAGTTATGGAGAGACTTTGGCAAGGAAATTAATGTATTGCGAACTTGTTTGAAAGTATGGTGCTTTTCCTTTGGCTTTCCTAAAAACAGATAGATTTTCAAAACTTTTCTCCAAGTGGAAAAGTGGGTTTTGAGAAAATCACTAACTCTGAGCTTGCTACACAAAGATTGATGCAGTATCCTTAATCCCTTCTTCGGCCAAACAATCACAGTCGGTAGTGGACTCTCAACCCATTGGAAAATCTGTAACAAGGTTTTGCATGCAGAAAAGTCAAATCAATTGTAAAATTTATTTGGCAAAGAAGATGATGGCCTGCAAATTTCACTCAAGGCTTAGGGTATGACACACCTACTAAACTGTGAAACACCATAACAGAATCTCTCAAATGCAAATGCAAAATACGTTACAAGTTCAAACCACACTTACGCATGAGTGAAAGATTTGAATCAGTTGGCATTTTAGATGACTTGACAGTTAGAATGCTTAAGAGTCCTTCACAATCATAACATGATGTTTGATTGATCACAAAGCAACAAGCAAGAGAAGATTCGAGTGTTGGGTCAATTCTTTGGACCAAAATTGTCTGCATACATAAGTAAAGTACGTTCAGCCACTTAATATACTCACCTTCTGAAATGAATGCAAATTGCAAATCCAATTCCCCAGTTTGCATTGTAAATTCATCCAGCTGGTGCTGCAAAAAAAAAGAATCATCAAAAAGACTTTCATGTTTTGAGAAATCTTTTCATGTAGGAAACTAGTCATGAGAAGCTGACATTAATGTAGAGGCCATTTCAACCCATTGGATCAAACTGGACAAATCCCCCACCTAGTCAGTGACAATTCTGCCACACTGAACAGTATGTGTGGTTCCTCTGATATTGCTCTCTAAACCCTAAACCCTGCTGCCATATATGAACATAACTCAAAACACTTTCAAAGAGATTGTTGCACATATGTATGGAAATTATGTATGTGCATTGCAACCCCACACTCGTAATCAGTTTCGGTGTATGCATGATTTCAGTGATGATGATGAAAGTACTACCCCCAGCCCCAATCTCAACTGGTCCATGGAAAACCAGAGATACTAGTCTGAATGAAAATTTGCTTTTGAACTCTGTTTCGCTCATACATTCATTCTCACTGGATCCCAAGCTACTGCTAACACACAAAAATCAACAGCCACAAAAAAAAACAAACACAATTCTGCATACCTGAAGAGACAACATTGAGCTGCTTGTTGTTATTGCTGTTGGACATGAGTCTTCTTCCCATGGGGGAAGCACTCAGAAGCTCTGAAAGAAGTACCTACCCTTTAGAGAGTCCAACAATCCAGCAACACCCATTTCAGGGATTTGTTTGCAAATTCAGGAAAATTGCATCATCCATGGAACCACGTCAATATGGGTGTCATAAATGCAAGTCCATGTCAGCATTCTACAATAGATGTGACCCAAATGAGCTCTAAACACCCCATGTGATGACTATGCACCCCGAAGGCTCTAAACCTCAACCCTATGCACCCCCCTCCCAACTTGTGCATCCTTAATAGCCACCTCATGAATGAGTCCAAATCAAAGAACCGCCAATTTAGCTATTGAGAAACCCTTACATACCCTTTGGTTTGCAATAAGAAAACCAATGATTTTCAAGGCTGATTTTTGGCAACCTCAAATGTTTTGATCCAAGGTTTTGCAAAATCAGGTACTTGATTATTATTTTAGGTGTCATTTCTAATTCTCGGCCCACACTTGGTTCAATCAATTATGATGAGAACACGATGGGAAATCAAACATAAATTATCTTTCATCCTCCTTATGCATGCGGCCTTCAAGTTGTTATGCTTTGCTTTGCAATATTGTACGCTTTTTTTTTCCTTCCCAATTCATGATGCTTAAAGAAATGTTACAAAACCCAATTAATCCTCCCTATAAAGGTTGCGTATCAATTTTAAACACTTCGCATATACTGTTGAAGAAAAGAATGGGAGGGAACTTGCACGAATAGTCATAAGGAAACAAGGGAATATGTTCTAAATTATTTTGTTCTGGTTACAAACTCTCTCTAAAGGTGATAAATTAAAATCTTGCTTATTTGAAACTATGTCTCACAAATCCAACTACTTTTCTCAAACAAGTATGATTCTTTGCAATCAATGATTTGCCTACCACCTCGTTCAAGATTTAAAATATTGGAATCAATTTTCACAAATCACCCCAAGGTTCAAACACAATAAAAGGAGCTACAAAAGGTGTGGACACTATTTAGAATTGTACCCCCATATTTTTGAAAAATCATCAAGGAACGCAATAATTTGGACAATTAGTTTTTTTTTGGAATGAGCTTTGTGACTTGAAAAGTTGCAAGCACAAAAATTTGATGCAAATTCATGATATTGTAAAGTTTTTTTTATGTTAAGTCCTACATCAAACATACAAAAGAACCTTACAATATTTTAAATAGTTAAAACTAGAAAGTGGATACGTGTTTTTCAATTTTCAAAGTCTCTTTTCCTTATCAAATGTGCACCAAATATTTTCAAAATTATTGAAATTTTTAATACGTTTCCCAAGAAGGGCCATATTTTAATTTTTTTTAACGTGCATCCTACTAGATTTTGATTTTTTAACATTTTTAAAAAGTAAAGTAATTCAAAATTTATTATGATGGTTCAAAGCAAAATCATCATTTGACTATAATTTATCACTACACCAAAACTTGACATCTACAAATATAACAAAATATGTCTAATGACCAAACTTAGTCATGTTGTTGTATATGCCATCACTCATGGATTTCTATTATTAAATATGACTGCATGATTAGGCCACCTAACCGTAGCCCATATTTTTAACCAATGTGGCCTATATCAAGTAGGTTAGGTGGCCTAGCCTAAGCAACCTAACCTACTTAACCTAGGATAGGTGATGTGGCTTGACTTGTCACTTTTGGTTCATTTTATGGTACTATTCAAATTAAATACTTTAAAATTAATAAATTACATGTATTAGACATATATATAATTAATAAATTTATTTCATAAGAATATCTAAATATTTAGCATTAATTGATATTTTAAATTTAAAAAATGATTATTTTATTATTATACATCATAAAAAATAATAATAATTGATTTTAAAAAACTTGAATTGTATTTTTATTATATTTTATGATTTATTATCAAAATTTGTGAAATTTTTAGTGTTAATTAATATGTTCTAAAACTAAAATTGGGTAAATAAAAGATTAAATTAATGAAATAATTCATAGAATAAATTGAATTATAATTTCATTATAATGTACATTTATCTATTTTTATGTATTTAAACATTTATGAAAGTCCATTTCAAAATATGTATGTATTTGAACGTTTTCTTTTAAGGAATCGGCATTGAAATATTACTATTTTAAAAATTCAAATTAATTATTTACTTTATCAAAAATATTTGTAAACATCTTTGAAAAAAAATTAAATGAATTTTCAGATTTTTCATTTGGACAAAATATCAATAAACATTGAATATTAAATTTGATATTTTTATATGTTTAAAAATGGAATATGTTTGAAATACAATCCACCTCACTTTGTATAAAGAAAAACAAGTTGTATTGTTGGTAAAGGGCTTGGTTTTCAACTTTGGAGTTCAAGGTTCAAACCCCACTATAAATAGACCTTTTCTTAGGCCCTGGTAATTACCTCTATAATGATAATAATATTCGGGAAGGTTAGGTTCATTAAATATTAAATAACTACTTACCTTCTTTAATTGCTCTACTACAATTATTCAGATAAAAATGACAAAACATTATGTGAAATAAATAAAATGTGTCCATTGGACAATATGGTACCTTATCGTTATGATTACCATCCTAGTAGCATGTAAACAAAGGTAACAACCTATGAAAACAATAAGGCAACAAAATGAAGGAACAAAACTTAAGGTGCATGGATTATAATTATGCCTTGCAGCAAAATTACCTTATGCAGCAACAAAAGGTAAGCACCTTCCCAAAAGGAAAATTACACTAGAATCTACTACTTTTGAAGGTTTATAACCCTTTTAAACTTTTCCTACCTTCTACACATGTTTTTTACCACTTGCCCCATGCTCTTATTGTTTGCTTCTTACTCTTACCATCCAAACAAAGTAAAAAAACAAACATGAAAATTACACCAAGGTATCGCAACAAGCATTTTGGTACCTTCTTTTTATTACAACAATGAAGGAAATAATCCACCAAACAACTCCCCCCCACCTCCCCATTGTTTTCATCAACACCAAAGTAAAATAAAAACTAAAAATAAAAACTAAGAAGACTAAGGATAGGAAGGTGAAAAGGAAAAGGAAAAAAAAAGGTGGGCAAACTAGAATGTCTACCACCTTGGCAGGTCAACTATGGAATGAATAATGCAGAAAGGGAAAAAGGAGGAAAAAAAGGAAAAAAACAATGACAAAGGAGAGTCACAAAGAAAGTGGAAATTAGCTAAAGATAAAAATGCCCTTCAAATCCTCCTAGACCAACAAAAAAGAACACCACCCCAAAGAAATAGGGGTTGCCTCCCCCCCCCCTCGGTTCCTTTCTACCAAGAATCATTTGTGTCGCAACCCTAACCTTGGGTTCGTGACCAAGGCAAGGGCTTGCAAGGTTGTGGGCCAAAAGGAAGCCCAAGAGTGAAGGAAAGTGTGAGAGAATAAACCCTCACACTCCCAAAGGAACTTCCACTTTGGGAGTTTGGAGTTTTGGTGAACTCCCAAATCTTCATAGAGCAATTACAAGAGTCAAAACTCAATGGATTGAAAATTTCTTTATATCATCGGAAAGATATTGGAACTTATATGTCTAAAATGGGGTCGCATGACCCCATTTGGACACTTAAAACACAAGTTATGGTCAAAAGAAAGGTCAAAAGTCAAATTGGCAATTTAACTCTCGACCATTCAAATTCGGGAATCGACCTGATTTCCTTGCGTGTAGGTGGTGTGCGACATACCATTGGAAAGCTCTTGAGGAGGGCTACAACTTTGCTTCAAACCTCATATCAATCGAAGATTTGCACACATAGTTATGGGGCCCCAAAATCACAAGAATCCCAACTTTGGGAATTTTAGGACTCCCATTTCGAGACAAAATGTCATTTGGATGTGGGCCTCGTGGAGAGGCACAAAGTATACTATAAGAGGAAGATGATGGCTTCCCCCAAGTCCAGGTCATGGTGAGTCTTGTGAATCCAAGTTTGCCCATGGTTCGTCTTAGCACCAAAAGTGCCCTAATTATGCACTAACCAACTTGTTATTTGGTTTTGTGCATGTCCGTGTGAGTGATTAAATGCTTGTCATTCTTCCTAGTCCCATCTAAGTGCTCTAGCATGCCCTTCTACCCCTAAAGTGTTGCGAGCTAGGGAACGTGTCCCCAACTCCTTGCTTTTCTATTGTTTTCACTTCATACTCACATTTGAGTCTATCAAGGACCTTGTGAGAGCATCAATTTGACCCTTAATTGGTAGTCCCTTAAAGGTCACCCAAAAAAGTCTCCCATTAATCTAATTTAGGGGTGGTTACCTCCTAAAATTACTCCTACCTTCTAAGTAGATGACTTACCAACCCCCCACCTTCTAAAAGGTGTGGATTGATAATTCTACCTACAAACCTAAATCCCATCTAACAAGTGGGCATCACCTCCCAAAGGAGATAGTAATAAAAATTATTATCGATAATTTTTTTTTACTAGGTTGCCCCTTTAATTTCACTAACATGTAGGTTAAGGTAAAAACTAACCTCATGTTAACACCCACAATTGACATACACATGTTGAACATTCATATGTTTTTATTTTTATTTTGACACTACTACCATAACATATTTTGCAAGTCCACATTTTTCAATTTTTTTACATGACAAACATCATCATTTAAAAAGTATATTTTGAGTCCATTCTTTTCTTAGAACTCATCCATAATTTTTAATATGATTTTGACTAAAGTATATTGTAATGTAGATAATTAAAAACTTGAAAATGTTAATGTTCAATATGGTTTTACATTTTAAGTTCATTTACAATCTAGAAAAACTAGAACTATGACAATCCAAATTGTCCACCTAACTATTCTTTCACCTTAACTAACAATCTTAAAAAATAAAAACTCAAACAATCATGATTCTATCAATAAAAACTTTACATTGTGTTATGACTTTCACAAACAACCAAGCACGAGCAAGATTCACTTAAGCAATACCACAACATGAAAACTTTCAAAGAAAAGAAAATTTTAAATAATCAATATTTGAAAATGAAAATTTTGACAAACAACCACAAGAAAGCAAAACACAAATAGACAAACATTTAATAAGAAAACTTTGACAATCTAAAAATTTAAAGCATGCTTGAAAAAAACAAAATTTATATTTGTCCAACAAGTCACAAGCACATTGGAGTTATATTAGGCATATTGAACAAAACAAAAATAACACCACAATTTGTAACAACCCCCTATAATCGGAGAACATCAAAATAATAATACAAACATACTTAGCACATCACAAATGTGCACATGCAATTTGTGTGATGTCTTAAGACAAAGCTCTTTATGAATGTAAAATGTGCACACAATCATAACACCATGAAGAACATTGCAATTTTTCTTATTTGTTGATGTTGGAGGTTCCAATTCTTTATTGGTTTGATGATTATTATGGCAATCAAATACTTCATCAAAGGTTGATGCATGAAATTTGTTAAGTTTGGGGTAGCATGGATGAGTTGTATGCCAAAAACCAAAGAATGTATGGCCATTTTTTATCCACCTTAAAGGACCAAGATGTGGTTTTTGTTCCAAAACATTATGTTACAACACCATTCAATGAACCACTCAACAAGCCAAACAATTTGAAATAGATAATAGAAGAAGGGATCATTATGAACTTCACAAATTCTACCACATGCACCATCTTTGGTTTTCAAGAATATAGAACTTTGATGTGACCCTAAATTTTTTTTAATGATAGCTTGTCCAAACACAAACCTAAAATTTCCATTTCATATGGTTTTATGTAAAGGAAAACAAGTTTAAAGCAATATTCTCTCCCACCATCACATTGGATAAAATGTCTTAAGACATAAATGGTCTTAGATTCAACAAACATTCATTATATGTGTTTGCTACTTTTAATAACAACTCCATTACTAGAGGATCATTTTCATTGTTTGCCCACATAAGTCCATTTTCTGTTAAGTGATCTTTCCTTGATAGTAGGAATTATTATGTTAAGGCCTAAAACATTGTAGTAGGTGATTTTATTTTATTTTTTCCATACAACTTGGCACATTCAAAGGTAATGCAAGATGAAAGTTTTTAGAGTATTTATAATTAACAAGGAAAGAAAATGATTTGATAAATTTTCTTCGAGACAAAAAATCTTATGCTAATGTAACCATTGACCAATGTTGTAGGCCCATTACTAAATGCATCATCTTGAATTTTGAGATTTTTTTACTTCAAGGGGAAATGTTTATTTAGCATGCTTGCCTATGGTTGTGTAATGTTTCCCATATGTCTCAATATATTGTCCACCAATAGTTGAAAAGGTCTTGTTACAAATTTATCAAACACATTTTTAATCTACAAACCCTAAATGCAACATTTCAATGTCCAATTGTTTACAAGTTTTCTTTTGTATTACAATTGACATATAAAATAACACAAATCATGAATGAATGATGATACCCATGTTATTTATGCAGCCCATGAAACACAATATGAAATAAATTATAATAGAAAAGAAACCTCACAAAGGAGACGTTTTGCTTCTTCAAAATCACTTAAGTTAGGTGGAGTTGGGACAAAATATTAAGCATGGTTGTATGTTTAATGCCTTCTACACCTAGCTCCTATTATTTTTGGAAGGCATCATATATAGTTGGATGCTATTATGCTAATAGAAGCCAAAAGTAGTCGTAACCACTACTTAATTTTGTGTTTTTTACACCAAAATATTTTAAGGAAAATTTAAAATTGAAAATAATTTAATTTATTTCCACAGGATCAAATCTAATATCTTATTCTATAAATGTATCAAATATGAAATTATTTCATTAACATTTGGACCTTCAAAAGTAATGTAAAAAGATTCGAAACAATTGCTTTTAAATAGTAAAAGGACTTGTAAACGGACTTAGAAAACTTTGAAAATGACATGTTTTGAGCAAAAATTTTAACACAAACCTTAACAATATAATACAAATAATTTTAAAAGATTTTTTTGAAGACTTTTTTCGAAAATATTCCAAGAATATTCCTTCGAAAGCAATCACCTAAGGGGGCACTAGTGGTTCTTATTAGTCCGTTTGCACCCAATTACCTTCAATAATTCACATGCATTTTCTACATCCCAATTATCTGTGGTCATTTTCACTTCCTCATATAATTCTTGTAGGTGTTTTGCCATTTTGTTACACCCTTTATAAACACCTTCACATCCATCACTTGAAATGAAATTTTGCACCAAAAATAATACATATTACTTGCATATATTCACCATATAACTTGATTGGATAACCATTATGACTATTGACATTTCGTAAATTGGATATCATGTATTTCTTACCCAAAGACCCTTACAACCAATGAATCACCAATTGTTGTCGCAACATAGCTATTGCATTTTTTGCACATGATTGCATACATTATAGTAGTTTTCCATATCACTATTAATCGATATGGCGACAAAAACATCATTGTAAATTGAACTTTGCTTTCAAAACACCTAGACTTTGGCTACATTTGCAAACTTGTTGTCAAGTCACACTCAACTTGTTATCGTTATTTTCTGAGTTCACAAAAACTATGAGGGTAGGTAGTTCACCTTCAAAAGTTTCAAGAGGTTGCATAACACTTCATCATAAGACTACAACAATCCTTAAGTTTTTGGCATTTCAAGAGTGGGAGGAGGAAAGACTTATATTACCAAGTTGGGAAATTTTTCTTCTCCAATAGCTTCAAAATCCTCATGAAGGATGTGAGGGGTTTGTTTCCCCACTTCACTACGTGGGGTTCATTAACTCATAGAATAAATGTTCAACCAACCATTGATACTTTCCATAGGACCTTTGAATGTTCGTTACCATTTGCAACATCACAACAATAAATGCAAGACAACAAACTATAACCTTTCATAGACTTTGCATCGAGTGCATTAAAATGAAAAAAGATGCCCAAATGAAAAATTTCACCCCTTCACCACATTCACAACATGTACCCAACAATAAATTAAACTTAAAACATCAAAAAGCTTGTGAATAGTGCTTTGTATTTACCCTGCCCACCTAACTAGATTCTTTTGCACACTACACATAATGCAAAAAATTGTAGCATCAAAGGTTCAACAAATCCACATCCTCACCAATGTTTATAATTAAAAAGCTCACAAACTTTGCATCAATTACACCAAACATATGGTTGTTGCAATGATGCCACCCATCAACACCCTATGAATATAATACCCACTACACATCCATTCAAACATAAACACATAACATGCAACTATTAGAACATTGTTGTTGTTAAACAACTCATTCCCTATCCTTTGTTTCATGTGGTACTTGCAAAAGAGAATATCTTGGAATAACCATTGAATCTTGTAACAAGGTAGTTTTCTTACACCTTTATGTGTGAAAGTTTATGGTGCATAAAGGGACTCAATGTAATAATTCTAACTACATTTACTTTTGAAAGAAAGAAAGAAAATAAAATCAAAACAATATAAACATTTCAAATGGACGACATTTTAATTTTATGACATGCAATGTAACAATACAAAAAAGGTGTGCAATAGACTCACAATTTCAAAATTTGTAATGATGAATTCATTTATCAATAAATAATAATAATAAATTGATAGCCCCTATAAGTGTCATAAGCAATTCAAAATATGTGTTTCCAAACCATTTTCAAGATGACAGGGAAGTATAAATTTAATTAATTTTCTTATGAAATCGTTTTGGACATGAATTTTTTGGAATTTAGATAAATTTGGGTGGAAACACACTAAGTTGTCCCATTTTTGGTAGACCAAAGTCCATATTTAGTGTAGTTGGAAATTAAATTAAAACATGGATATTTACATGTTATTGAAATTAATATCTTTTCCATTTCCAATTTCAAGTCATGATGTTATAAGAAATTTAAAAAGGTTCCAAAAGGATAGTTCAAGAAAATAATTAATTTTTATAATTAAAAAAAGAAAAGAAAATGTAATTAAAATGTAACTATTATTTTTGGAACCTTGAAAAATTCATAACACAATAAATTTAACTCATATTCCATTCCTTCAATGTGTCTTTAAACATCAATCATGCAATATCCCAAAGTTTCAAATACATAAGACTAATACATTATAATGCAATTTAGTGAAAAATTCACCTCAACTTTAGTAATCTGTCCCCCAAGGGGTAGAGCCCAAAAATGAACTCCTTAGTGTATTTAAAAACAATTAATTATATTAAACATCATTAATATTTTTTTGTTAGTTAGAAATGTAAAATTCCTAATGCCCAAGTATGCAACAACATTTTTCTTTATATATCAAACCATAATAGTTACTTTTCATATAAAAAACCACATTTGAATTTTTTCCAAAGAGAAGCTTAAAAGGAGTAGTACCCAAATTATGAAGATAAATTCCTTTTTTTCCCCCCATGGTTTAATGCTTGGGTCCTTTAAAAGATTTCATACCATTTAAGTACTTTTTACATTGTGTTTATTACAAAATTGACATTCCCTAAACCCTTCTATTCAAGTTGTGTGAAGTTTTTTTAGAAAACTAAAAATAAAAATTCCAAATTGAAAATCTATGGATACATATTCTTAAGAACACAAGACATAATATAAAATGTACAATGATTTTACCCTCAGTTTATTGCTCTTTGTGCTCATGAATAAGTGATTCAACAATGGTTGAGAGTCCAAGTTTCGTTGAATTAGTATCAAATATTAAAGAGCGGAGATGCTCCAAACACATATCTAATGTATGTATTTGGGAATGCCTTAATTTTTGAAAAAGCAAATCCTGTGGGCAAGTTTAAATTACATTGCAACTATTTGAACACATAGTTTTAGGGTTTAGGATTTTATGGTTCTTTAACATAACTTTTCATTCAACTCCAAGTATCAAAGATGTTAGATTATTAGTTCATGGCGGCAGCCGTTTCTAACTTGCATGGAGAGATTGACATCAATGCTATTAAGGTCTTCAACATCAGTTTATTTCAGCTATCACTTTCTTTCTTGAATTTTGTTTCAAGAACCCATGCTTACAAACAAGCATTTATTATATGACTATTATTCTTTGGCAAAGACAAATCAACTTAAAGCAAACAACAAAAAACTTTAATCTAAATTTTGGAACAATACACCCAAGATCTCCCGCATGGATTTTACCCTCATATTCATTCTCTTCGCAACAATGTTTCCACGAATTCAATTGCTTTTATGTAGAACATTGTCATTGTAGTGGAATTTAGGGAAAACTTTGTCAAGCACACCTTTTGTGGATTGTTCAAAGGATAAATTAGAATAGGCAACCAACATTGAAAACAAAGTCATAAGGGAACTGCAAGTTTCCATTATGAATGAGCTAACAAATATGTTCTTCTCTGCACCATTGGATAATCCTCCAAAGATCTAGACTATGGGAGAAAAATAGAACATTCATTTGCATTCATTTGATTACCGTCTTCTGGGAACCTCTTTTGGTGATGCTGACAAAACCTAAAACATGATGGAAATCTAACCCAATTTTGGGACAGAACAGAGCACACACAGCATCCTATGTTTATTGAATTACTATGGTTTCTATGAGAACACAAACATGCAGCACTTCTTCCTGCAAGGCCCTTCGAATGATGAGCTCAAATGTGAGAGTCAACATAGCTGAAATTTGAGAGTTGATGTTGCATTTTCCACAGGTGGTGTGCTATGGTAGTAATTTGTCCTCCAGAAGCCAAAACCTGGGCCATGTATCCATCAATGTTGGAGCAGGTCACAGTAGTTTTTGGAACCTCAACAGCAATGTCCCTGGTGACACACACATGTCAAGTTCATGAGCAATGAAGAAAGTGCTATTGAGTGAAGTAACAACAGCTCCTATGCATTGGGTCCTATCCTAGGGCGTGGAGAACCCAAAAAGTACTGAGCATTGTATGAGGTTTGTAAAGACAACTCAGGAGACACCTACTCTCAGTGCAGGTCCTGCTTCTGGTAGGGTTGCCAGGCCAAGCCTGCTGTGTACTTTTCCAACAGGCACCTTGGATAAGTACACTTGAGAGCAAAGTGCTGCTTGTGCCAAGTGCATGAGTGACCCCCCTGGACCAGCCAAGGTGCTTGATCACATTTCCTCTTTGTGACAAGTGTAGCAGTGACCTGCTAGCTTAGGTGCAAGGAAATGATCATGACTGTCAAAACAGCCATGTCCCTAAACAAGCACTTTGTAATGGATGCAATAGTTTGGATTCTCTTATTCCATATAGATGGAAAGCAGCTTACAGATTATTGATTTGTCTCTCAGGGTTGGTTTCACATTTGGTATTGAAAGAGGTTGGGTAGGCACAGCAATGTTAGAACAAGCCAGTAAAAACTTTTGTAAATGCCGAAACTTGGCATGAATCTAAGAGGATCTTGAAACCTGCTCTTTCACTAGTTCACTGCGTAAATGAGGACAGGTCTTTACATTACACATAATAATCCACTCCCATTTGGTTTTCAGTTTTCCAGAAAGGGAGAACCTAGTCAAACACACTGCTTCCATCAGCAAATCTGCAGAAGCAAAGACTCAGAGATCATTGTACTTATACCTTTTCCTTCCTTGTACTCAGGACGTCAACAAGCCAAGGCTCCTTCAGGTCTTCTGGCCAATTATACGTCTGCCCACATACAAAGAGTAAAATCAACATGCATTAGGAATATCAACCTTTCAAAATTACCACCTGGTTCTGGAGGCACAAACCATGACTAGGGAACTTTTTTGAATGTTGAAATGAAGAGTTTCTCCTGACTCATGATTCTGTCCTCAGAGTAAACTTATACCCTAAAGGTGCTGGTCATTGACTACCATTTGTCTCTTCACAATAATCACACATTCACTTCTCATATATGTAAACTTCTCTCTAGTAGGATACTGATGGCAGAATGCAAAATGTTGGACTCTGCATTCAAGCACATAGCCATGTGAAAGGAGAACCGAAGACCTTACTTTAAGATGCTCACACAGACTCAAAACAAAGTGGTTTTTGGTAGTCCCTGATGATGAGAGAACTAGACGCTCAAACCGTCCCTGAGATGATGGAACTATGCGAGCTCTTATTGGGTGATGACCTGGCCGTCCAGGTTTCTTATATACAAAGTGGCAGATTTTTCCTGGTGGATATAAGCGACGAGGATCATCTGAATGTGTTATTTGGAATGCCTGCTTTACCCAGAGGATAAAAACAACCACCCCTGTCCTGCACAAAACAGCATACCCATTGCCTGCTTTGAATACATTCATTTCAGCTCGCTTCACCCAACTGAAAATCAACCCATGAACATAAATGTACATAGACAAGAGACAACAATTGTACAGTAGTGATGATTGTTTTGTATAGAGAGGTATCATCAGGTAAGGAGCTGCATCTTGAGAATCTTGATGTATACAAACTCACAAGGCAAATGTGCAGATGAATAATCTCTTCATAGACTTTGTTGAAACCCTTGGAAAAAAGTCATCCTGCGGCGTCCAAATCCAAAAGAACACAAAAGCATGTCTTTTTCAAACTCTGAACTGAGGAAAATGGCATGGAACTTGATTACTACATCAGCATATTTGAAGGCCAGCCGATGTAAAAAAGGAAGACGATAAATAACACCCCCCAGATTCAGTGTCAAAAGCTGGAAGGAAGATCCACATGCACTTGCCTGGTAGACACAGCTGGTGATGTAAGCGGCATACTTGATGGAAAGATCCAGGGACATTACTCGAGGTGGTGCAAATCCATAGCTATGAATCAGTTCTGGACTGATCCCACCAATGAGCTCTGGATTCTTGACAAGCAAAATTGTGAACAAGGGAGCAACTCCTGCCCCTAATGAATGCCCTACATTGGTAAACCGATACCTGTCCAATCATACCAAGTGTGCACATAAATACAGATTACTTATAGAAAAATAACCACATAATGAATTACAGCGTATTTCTGGAAGACTACGAAAACTCAGTTATTTCAGGTAGCACAAATCTATGATTCTTTGTCTTTGTCCTTCTACCATCCTCAGCTTCATGGAGAATCGAGAAACTGCTAAAATCTAACAGCTAAAATCCCTCCAGATACATAGCTGAAATCTATGATTCTGTGTCTTTGTCCTCCAACTGTCCTTGGCTTCATTGAGAATCAAGAAACTGCAAATCTAACAGCTAAACTCAAAGCCTGACTTAATATAACAAGTCAAAGGCACGGTTTCAAATGAGCAGTGCAATCCTGCTCCTCAGTGTGTAAACAAGGGACTGATGAAATTGCAAGGAAACCTAAATGAACATACAAGCAGATCATGCTACACACAATTATGGATTTTTCTTTATCCAACCAATTTGAATTTTCACATGTGCATAGTTGGAATGCACACCCCTTATTAGCTAATAGAAGCTCTTTGAGCCTTGGAGCAATATGCTTGGCACTCCACTCTGCAGGTTGATACATTCCATGATGCACATAGCCTCCATCAAATGGCTACAACAACCATATGCCACCATGAATTGATTCCATCAGAGAGAGGATCATCCTTCTAACAGCCACCAGTTCAAGATTCTGATTCTGGCAGTAGTGCTCAATATAAGAACAAATTCAAAACAATAGGGGAAAAAAGGTTTTAGTTAGAAAAAAAAGAAGAAGAACCTGGCACACCTGCTCATCCTTACGGTTATTCATGAGGGTGACATAATCCTGCCGATGTAGAAGTTGTAGGCCACGAATGTACATTGCCAACTCCTTCCTCTCATGGCTTAGGTATATGAAGTATGGTGGGCATGCTCCATGTTCCTGTGGATGCTGAAACTCAACCACCCCGTGCGGATCGAAAGTTGGGTGGTGTTCTCTAATTAGCTTTGTCAATTCTTCAAGGTTCTTTGCATAAGCTCCCAGAATCTGCAGTTACCCAAAATGATATACATTCAAAAAAACCAACAAGATCAACCAACAATCACCTCCTCCTCACCCCATAACTGCTGAAGCTCAGATTCCTATTGTACTTATCTGTAGGTGGGTGTAGAGTAACTGACATGTAGTAGATATATGGAAATGCTGCAGAGAAAATCTCCACAGCAACAATGTGAAGGTGTTGTTGAGCTCTCACTCAGAGAGTCTCAGACCTTCATCATCATCATCATCATCATCACCTTCTTGTTGATCAGGAATAGAACAGTGATACTCATCAAGCTGCTGCCATGATATTTATTACCGAAGGAAAGTACTAGGCAGAGTAGTATAGAGTTCAAAAGACCGACCATGAAGCTGTGATAAAAGATCTCTTTGATTTCCTCAGTTGAGGCAGGTGGACATCCCTGCGAGTCCAACGATCCCTTCCAGAAAATTCTCTTTGGCAGGCAGCAACAACCATCCACATCTCCTAACAAATCTTCATCTCCCACCTGCTGCTCCCAGTTGCTGGCATCCTTGTTTGCCTTTTTGTTCTTGTTCTTGTTCTTGTCGCTGCTGCTGATGAAATTCCTTCTCCACAACCGATCCCTTTTGCATTTCACAGCCAGACTTGGTTGAATCCCTGGAGGAGTCGTCACGTGACTTCCTGCTGCAACTGGAGTCTCCTCCCCCTCCTCCTCTTCTTTCCGCTTGTCGTCATTATTGTCGCTGCTGCTGCTGCTGTGGCTTTCCATTCCAACAACTTGAGGAGGAGTTGTGGCGGCAACAAAAGTGTTCATCCTTCTCTTGCAGGTTCAGCAGAAGCAGATTCACCGCCAGTCTCCTAGATTCATCTGTTGCTGCTGCTCCGAGATGCAACACATGGAAAAAGCAACCAGTCCATGCAAGTGACGAAAGCGAAGAAGAAGAAGAAACAGTGCTGCTGCACCTGTCGCCTTTCCCTGACATATCTTCGCAAATCGTTCAATGCAAATCCTTGCAGAAACTTCTGCTTACAAGGAAAGCTTGCTTTTCCTCACAAGGTGCTTTCTCTCCTGGCCTCGCCTCAAGTCCCGTCCCCGTCTTCATCGTCCAACACACGACAAGACAAACGACACTTTGATCTCTCCCTCTCTCTCTCTTACACACACACACCTCATCTCTTTTGCTCGCTGGCGGCCATACATGTGTCGCTTCTTCATGTCGGCGCGTCGTATGTGGAGCATGTCTGGAAGGTAACTTTCTTCCACTTTCTGCAGCACTTTCTTCATACCCCTAGACCTCTCCCGCAACGCCATGTAGGTACCTCGTATGCGCGGCTCATCAGACAACAGCGACGACACACACACACACACAGAGTTGCAATCATCTTTAGAGCTACCACTCTAGTGTGCACAGGAAGAAGAATTTGACTGTTTTGTGTGTCTGTTACATGCGAGACACCGAGAGAGAGAGACAGACCTCTTCGGATACAGAGCTTTTGGAGAATTGTCGTTCTTGCCTCTGCATGTTAATGGTGAAGATGGACTTCATCAACAACATATGCTGTGTTGTTGTGATGCAAGCTTGTTCCATGCATTTCTCTCCATCCTCAGACAGATGATGTAACAAAACAAAGGGCAGCAGCAAGCAAGCCAAGAAGCAAACAGCTCTTGAAAGCACACCTGCCGGCCTGATCCCTCCAGGAATGCAGTTTGAAGCAAGTCTATTTTGTTGCGGTGAATTAAACCATAATGCCTGCTGTTGGTTTCCTTGCCATTTCAGGACATGGAGTCAATCTCAGAAAGCAAAAGTTGTCGCTGATCGATCGAGGTTGTTGAGAGGAATCAATCACAACAGATTGAGAAAAACAGCAGGAACCTCACACACAATGCCATCAAGAAATCATCTATGAGACAAAAAACAAAAGCCTATATCACATTCCTCAAATGTCATCATGATGAATCACAAGACAAACAAACAAACAAACATGCATGCATGAGTTGAGGAGGAGTTTTGCATGAATTGTGCAAGGTATGGAGCTACAGCCATCTGTCTTGGACATGTCTTGGAAGAATGCCAAACTTCCATCAAGGAAGTGGCAGCAAACTTGGGTATGTTTGGATTGAAGTCAAGGAAAGCTTCAATTTCGCGAACTTGGGGTATGTTTGGATTGAAGTCAAGGAAAGCTTTAGTTTTGCAAACTTGGGCATGTTTGGATTGAGGTCAAGGAAAGCTTTAATTTTGCAAACTTGGGTATGTTTGGATTGAAGTCAAGGAAGCTTGAAAAAGTCACAAAAACTCAATCTTTCTACCTGATGACCATCATTTCTAGTGTAATAAGCTAGAAACAAACACTCGGCTCAAAATTGACATAGGAATCATGACAGGTCTTGGTATGTACTAGCCAGAAACTACTGCACTCACTTCCCGGACTTGCAAACAGCAAACCTCAATATACCTGTCTCAAGGAATCTCAAACAGCTGATGTCTTCTTGATGGATCAAGACATGTATGCAAGTCAATGCCTTGATGCATCAAAATGTGTTGTGAAGATGAGAGAGTTTCACAGATACAATCCTTGTAAAGCAATCTCTCTGTGTAGGGAGAAGAAAATATCGTTGTCACAGAATGTGACAGAACAAAAAATGGAATGTTATTAAAAGAGTAAGAGCAAGCTAAATGGACTGCTGCTGCAGTTGCCTTGAGCTCTGCCTGAATCTATCCTTCAGGACAAGGCCGACAAAGCACAGTTTAATCTGATACAAACAACTGTAAGTTGGAGAATTTTAGTCCTAGAAACTTTGGGGGAGCTTCAACACATGAACTTCATAAAAATGCTATTTTGCTGGGTTTGAATCTGATATGCAACTCAATTAATAATATGTGTAGCCAGAAATAAATAAAAAATAGTTTTCATGGGCACAAGACTTCTTCTTCTAAATGTACAAAAATGAATTTGAGGAATTCTGAAGGAATAATTTTCAACTTTATGTTAATTGTAGGTTGTGCTTGAAATCTTTTAGAATTCTGCAATGTGTTACAAGCCACATTTTTGTAAGTTAGCCACCTGATCAGCTTAAAAGACTGATCAATATCAATCAATCCTTGGTTGAGTTCTGGGGGCAGGTTTTCAGGAAATTGAGGATGATGCGGTTATACTCCTTGGGATTCTCCATTTGAGGTACGTGCCCACAATTCTTCATCACAACCAACTCTGCTCTGCTTGTACCTAAGTGTCTGCATCCCCACAAAACAAATGACAATGATCAATCACTTCCTCAGATTCTAAACTCCCAGTTTGACAAAGTATACAACAACTCCTTGTTTGAATTCCACAGTTAAACCCTAAATCTTAAACCCTAAATGATTCACATGGGTACCAAGACCATGGGCTCAAATTCGGTGTATAAAAGAATTGTGGAGAGTCTCTCCACCATCGAATGGATTTCTTTTCAAGAAAAAATTGAGATCTGCAGTTGAGCAAGAGCAGAAAAGAGAGAGGCCCAGTGAATCACTTTTGAAGCTCGTATGCCAAATTTATGTTGAAGACCTCATCGTGCTCCCCCCACACAATTAAGAACTTCTCCTGCAACACTCAAGCAAACAAAAGGAAATCACAGAAACATGATCAGAACCCTCTATGGGCGATGATGGACAGGAGAAAACAGTCTTGACATAAAATAGGGATTGAATAAAATGGGTTTTGCATGGGCTTTTTTGAGAGAGAGAAAGAGAGAGAGAGTGGAGTTGAAAGCTTGAAAACCAAAATCAGGAAGCTTGATTTTTTTCTCTAGCTTTCAGAACTGGTAATTTTCAAGCCATTTTTTTATTGCCCCAACAAATTTCTTCACTCAGCCAGGCAAGAACTTATAGCTTTAGTGTGGAGGAAAAGCTTACAAACCTGTGACAATTGTGGAAGAGGCAATGCATCTTTGGTGCCAAAGATCATGTGGTCCAATAATTGTTTTCTCTCTTCTCGATTCTCTTCATACAGCACCTGTCATCATCTCATAGAGGAAGATTTACAGACATGTTTGAGATTCCAGATGTTTGAAATGGAGATGTGGTCCAAAGATTTTTTTGGGATTGCTGTTGTTGCAAAAGATACATTTGTACTATGTACATTATGATGATGATGATGACTCCAGGAAAGTTCAAAGTCTTGAAACAACCATTTCTCTCAATTGGGTTTCCAGGTTTGTGATAATGGATGATGATGAGTTAACTCACTTGGAGCATATCGTGAAGAATGAAATTCGGGAGCCACATTGCTTTGTATGTCACATTTGCAAGGAAGACCTTCATTCCCTTGACTGAAGATGGCAACAGGAGCTCCGATATGCTGGACAGATTGCTCCTGGCAAGAAGCTCATCCAAGCTAGTTGACATGAAACCCACCCCTGAGCTGGAAATCACCACATTCTTCACAAAATTTGGATACATCTCCGCCATCCGGAATGCCACCATGCCACCATAGCTGGTTCCCACCAATTGTATCTGGTTCTGAACCCCGACTAGCTGCAGCATCTGCATCAAGCACTCAGCTTGGAAGGACTCGGTCCATCGCTTCTCTGTCAGCTTGGTGGTGGAATTCCCAAAGAACAAGAGGTCTGGAATGTAGACATCAAACTCCTTTGCTAATGTGCCAACCTGATTCTCCCAGCAAAGCAATGCATTTGGTGCAAAGCCATGGATGAGCATCAAAGCTGGTTTCGTCTCCAGCTTCTTTGATGCAGCAGCAACTGATGAGGACTTACAGCCCACTTGACCATCCTGTGATGTCAGGGCGGATGCAGGCACCCAGCAATGAATTGCAGTATCGTTATCAAGATTTACAAGCTGTGATCTAAGCCCGCAAGCTCTGAATCGATGCTCCAGTTGCTTGAGCTTGAATTCTATGAAACTGAATTGCAGACATGATAATGACCCCATTGAATTCCCAGCTCCTCCACACCCTGTAGACTTCCCACCAACCCACAAACAAAATTCTACTCAAAGCTCAGGAATTTCAATCAGCTATTGGGGGTGGGTAGAGGGGATATCGATCAGCTTTTTTTGTTGCTTAACAGCTCCTTGAACCTTAGAATATGTGTGTGTGTGTGTGTGTGTGTGTGTGAGTGAATATATACATATATAGATATATCTTGTGCAACAAAGCTAGCTTGTTTGCACAAACACCCAAAGAAATATGTATTATCAAACAGCTCACAAGCTACCCAAATTTATGACAAAGTTCAATAGAAAAAAGCGAGCTTGCAACAACAACAAAAAATGGGCAAACAAACTCCTCCTCCTCACTTTCTCTTAAAGCACTAATCCCTAGGACATTGATGATTTGGTAATGAGAAAGAAACAACAAGACACTGGTGCTCTTATAGTTACCACAACTCTCTCTCTCTCTCTCTAGCTGTTCTTTCTGTAGTCACCAAGACCTAAGATCTCTCTCATATGAGTCTATGTAGTCATCCTAGATCCTAAGGTATTATCATCAGCTTGCAACTGCTGTGAGAAAACTATTGAATCTAATGACAAAGTGCCAAAGAGCAAGAGCAAGAGCAAGAGAGAGGAGAGAGAGACAGAGAGAGAGAGACACACACACACACACACACACACACACACAAAAGAAGCAACACGGCACATATCAAACAAAAAACACACAGTAAAAATAGTTTCTTGTGATACCTAACGGGTATCTGGTGGGTACCCGGCGGGTATCACAGGGAATTTAAAAGAATGTGAAAAAAGCATTTTTGGGGAAAAGCAGAAGGCACTTTGTTGGCCTTGCCTACTACCAAGAAGGCAAGGATATTGTGTGAGGAAATTGGGTGCAAAAACTTTGTAATTTGAACCATACCCAGAATTGGGTATGAATACTTTTTTGCTTGAATCATAATAGGAGGAATTGGGTGCCAAAACTTTGTATTTTGAGCCATATGTGGAATTGGGTATGAATAGTTTTTGCTTGAATCATAATAGGAGGAATTGGGTAAGAAATCTTTGTATTTTGAAGATGAATGGGGCTAGAAACCTTTGGATTTGGATCATACTAGGATTCAGGTGGAAAAAAAAAAAAAAAAACAACTTTTGCACTGAATCATTATGAGGAATTGGGTGAGAGAATTTGTACTACCTATTGGACAATGATGAATTGGGCATTTTTTTCCCAACAATGAATTTCTTTGGATGTTATGTGGGTTGGGAAAGGGCAAATAATAGGACAATGGATGAAAACAGGGCTAATTGGGAAATTTGAAATTTCAAAAAAGGTAAAGGTAAAAATGTGGGGAGGGACATATGATTACCTTGAGATAGAATATTGAAAACAAAGGTGACCATTTCTTTTAGTCCAATTATATATATATATATAAGAGGCACCTTGCATGTGAGCTCACCTGACCTTTCACCAAATTGAATGAAACACTGAATGAAGTCAAGTCAAGTGCATTCATGAGCACTTGGGAACTCAACAACCCCATCATCCATATCTTATTATCAAAAGATAGCTACATGGCACCAAATCACACCAAAAGCCTGTGAAAACAGCACTATGATTTCTGAAAAGGGATCAAAATACTTTGGCCATGTCCAAGCCATGTTGTCTGGTTCTTCCTTATTGAAAGAGAACATGAGGTCTCAAGTTTTTACACTTGAAAACAAAGTTTTGCCCTATTCTCTCCAGATGTAGGTTTGAGTCCAGCTCTTCAAATTTCAAAAACTCATGGTTTTGATTGTGACAAAAAATAAAAATAAAAAATTCAATAACCTTTGGGTTCAATTTCATGTACACGTTACACATTCCTCAAGGTGAAGAATTATAGACATGAAATTTCAAACAAGTTTAAATTGAAAATTGTGGTATCAAGTTTTTACAACAAGTTAAAAATTAAATTTGTGGAAATATTGAATTTTACAAGAAATTAAAATTGATTAGTGATCACCTTCCTTCCTAAAATTTCAGCCTACTTGTTGAATTTTAAATTAAAAATTCAATGTGCTTACCTTAAGAAAAATTTTCATACCCATGTTTCCTAAAGCTACACTTTATTAACTTGTTTTTGAGAGTTTATTTTCAAAGTTTCAGCAAAAGTTTAGTTCTGCAGCCTAGTGTTTGTGTCAATCCCATCAAAGGGTGTTTGGTCAAATTTAAATCATAAGAACTTCAACCCCCCAATTTAACATTATAAATTGAAGAACATGTCAACATTGGTCAAATCCCATTTGACCATTCCAAAATTAGAGTTGTGCAAATTTTTGATTTTGTTATAAGTTTTAATCCAAACAAACATTAAATAAGAATAATGAATCAAAACAAGTTAAATATGTTATTGGGCTTGTAGCCTAGGAGATTTTAGAAATATGAGGGTTAATTTTTTATTAAATTTTTTCTAGCATATAAATAGATTATCTAACCAACTATAACACAACATTTACATTCATTTTTTTTTGAGAGAAGATCATTCACACGCATAAAATTGAATTTTTATATAACAGATACATTCCAAGATAAAATTCATCACACATAAATAAAAATTCTCCTTTATGGGGTCATTCACTAAAAACTATAAGATTTTCATAATGGTATTGACAGTAATCTTCGCATTATGTTTATTTTGTCAAAACTTTTCTTTTACATATAATATTTTTACAAGTTTCAATAACAATTGACAACACCAAACTATTGACTACAAATTATGAACTTAAAGATACAATCACAATCTTTTATATATTTGAAGGAATGAAGTGCATGAATGGTTAATGACATTCTTTTACATATATTATTTATTTATCATCTTTTTATGTCAAGTCAATCATCACATGTCATTTATAGTTTTTTTATCACGTATGTCAATGTCTTAGGGTTCATTCATTTGAATGTTCATTTATGATTTATAATGAACTTGCACTAAACTTTTAATTTAGTTTCAATTAATTTTGAGTTAAATTTTAGTTCACTTCTAGTTCATCTTTAGTTGATTCCTAATTCACTCTTAGTTAAAATTTTAATTCATGCATAGTTCACACATGGGTGAACATGGGCCACATGTAGATTGAATTAAATGCCCAATAGGTATAAATATAGGTAAAGTTTATCATTATCTTTAGTCTATTCAACACTAGTTTTGGGTACCTATTCTTATAATAATTTTGTTTTGTTTCTTCTTTGCAATAAAGTCTTATTGGATTATTGTTTGCACTTGTCATGTTTTTGTTCTTGTTTCATGATTTACATTTGGAACTAGGCCTTAATTTTGTTATCATTTTGGTTGAAAAATCTTGTAGTTTTGATTTTATGTCCTTCCCATTTTTCATCTTTTTATGGATACATCTTACATTATTTGAAATCTAAGATTTGGTCAAGTCTATATACTTAATTTCTTATTATTATTAACCCAAAATAGTTATTTGAATGATTCATAAGTCAAATTTTGTGCCCCTAGTTAAAAGATTATCATGAAACTTATTATTTTATTCCCCATGTTTATCCATACTATTATCACAAGTCATAATACTATTATTTGCAATTATAACTTGTAGAAACTATTTTGTTGTTGTAAGCTTAACACTATTACAAAACATGTGCCCAACTAAAAAAAAGTTTCTTGAATTTTTTTATTACACACAAATTTTGATAAACACATTAAATATCAATGCTTCTTCTTACTTTTCAAATGAATGTGGGTAATGAATGGGTAAAAACCACATCTTGAAGTGGAAACTAAGTTTTCAAGTTGAATTTTTTTTCCCAATAGCCATAAATTTTCCATATTTTTCAAGATGAACTTTTCTTCTAATGTTGATGTAATGAAACCATCTAGAGAAGACAATGGTTTTTAGATGATTTCTATGTGCAACTTGGTCCATTTCTTTGGCCAAAGTTGTTGAAGAAAGGAAAAATGTTCAATTATTTTTTGAAGAGAAAATAAATTGGATTCATGTTTTTTTTTGGTAGCACTTTGGCTACACTTCCACATGGGAACATGCAAGTAAATTGCTGACGCGCTACCAAGCTCTATGCTAGATTCAAAGATGAGTTTAAGGTAAAAAAACAATGGAAAGGTTAGGAGTTCGGGGCATGTTCCTTGGCTCTTAGCACTTAGAGGGGTAGAGGGGCGTGTTGGAGCTCTGGGATGGAACTAAGAAGAGTGATAAGCAATTTATTCATTTGAACGAATTTGCATCCAACCAACCACAAGTTGGTTAGTACAATGTTGGAGCACCTTTGGTGTTAGGACAAGCCACGGGCGACCTCGAATTCACAAGACTCACCATAGCCCGGATTCGGGGGAAGCCACCACTTTCCCCCATATAGTATACTCTGCACCTCTCCGCGAGGCCCGCATCCAAATGGTCTTTTTGTCCCGGGACTCCCAAAGGGGAGTTCTGAAACTACTAGGGTTGGAACTCTTGTAACTTTGCGGGGCTATAACTTCGTGTGTAGACCTCCGATCGAGATGAGGTCTAAAGCAAAATTGTGGCTATCGTTGAAAGCTTTCCAATGGCCTATCTCACGCCACCTGAACGTATGGAATTCGGGTCAATTTTTGACTTTTTGTGGTCGGGAGTCAAACTGCCAATTTTGATTATCGACCTTTCTTCTTGCCATAACTTGTGTTGTAGATGTCCAAATGGGTCATGTAAGCCCATTTTAGCCATCTACACTTCAATAGCTTTCCGATGATATAAAAAACTCTTCAATGCAAAAAAATTTGGCCTTTGCAATCGCTTTTTAAAGGTTCGAGAGTTCACCGAGACTTCAACTCCCAAAATGGGAGCTCACTTGAGAATGTGAGTCTTCATGCTCACACTCTCTCGCACTCCTCTTGGCATGTGCCCTTGTAAACCTTTACTTTGGTCGTGAGCCCAAACTAGGGTTGTGACAATTGCAAAGTCTTAAAAGTTGTGCAATAGATGAATGTGTCAGTTCATGTAATCTCGAGGGGGTAGTTCAACACATTTGTCTTTGAGAAAAAACAATTCTTGGAAAAAATGCATTTCTTTGAAGAACAAAAATCATTTCGCATGAGAATATTAAAACATTCCTAGGTTTGTGAAATGGCATCATGGGTAAAAAAACCCTATTGATTATTGATTTTTGTAACAAAATGCAAGCTCACAATGGCACTTTAACTTTCACAAAAAAAAATAGGGCATGAGAGTTATAAGACAAACTTAGGATGAACTTCTCAAATTAAGCTCATAGACATGTCAAACTATGCAAACTACAAAAGGAGAACTTTGAACATTGTAGGACCAAAGAATTGTATGTTTTTGAAATGCTTGCCCTTCATAGATGAAAAAATATGCTTTGTAAGGGGGGCTTCCAACTACACTACCAAAATCCTATGAGCCCAATAGGAGAGGTCTTCTTTGCAAGGCACATTAGCCAAGGCCAAAAATGGTGATGAATAATTTTGGGAAGAGAAATTTCATGCAACCAATGGGAAGGCCCAAGAATGCACTCAAGTGCCTTGCTTTTTTTCCTTTTAAGTTGTGGGGGGGGGGAATTCTTCTTTTCCCTGGTTCTCAATGTGTTTTCATTATGTTCCCATCAAGTTCCCCAAATTCCCCAATTTGCTCCCAAACATTTTCTCCATTGCACCTCACTTTTATCTCGTATGATTTGGCAAATGTTGTCCTCCTTTCACCTATATAGGTGGGCCAAAGGGGAGGAACTCTATACTCCAAAATAGAACTCTATTTTGGGGAGACTCCATAATTTCATTTTTTTTGAGTGATGGGCCAATCAAATTGGCTCATTGCAATAAATAAATAAATAAATAAAAATTGAACTTGTGAGGTACCTCATTTAGTGAATAGGAGAGGTGTGATTATAGTTTGATTCATATCAAGTTATAGTGAGCCTATATTGAAGCATGGAAAAAGTGCATGGGCATGAGATGAGTGAAGTTGAGACCAAGTTTTGGGCTTTTCCTTTTGCCATTTGTTGAATATTCAAAACACATTTTGGTTCATTGGGGGAGCTTGTAATATTCTTTCTATTATCCAACAAATGACCAACCACAAGACATGGAACCACAATTGTGCAATCCAAGAAACACGTTTATTGTTGCTTTGATTCATTTTCGGGGCCTTCTCCACTTCCTCACCCCCAATGGATCGTTGTGCATGCTCTTGAAAACCAAAATCCAAAATCTAGCCAATGGCCATCCATCAGCTACCAAAAAACAAACACCTTGAGATTCTAATACTGTAGTACCTTGGTGGTTTCAGAACAAATTATTATTATTATTTAATATGTTGAATTTTTTAATTTTTTTTTGCTCTGTCAAAATCTCAAAAAACTTGCTTAAGATGTAAAAGTTTGATTTTCTGGTCATCTTGAAGGGAGGATATTACTAAATAGAGGTCCACTTGAGCTCGAAAATAGTTCAAAATAGTTTGAAACAAAGATATTTTATAATTTTTTTAAAAATGTGAAAATTTTCAGAATTAAAAACCCAAATGCCAAACCAGGAAACTAAAAGTTAAATTAATTATTCAACATTCGTGTGCCAAATTCGCCAAAGTACTACGATACTTGGATTGGGGAGATTTGGCCACTCCCAACTCACAAACTACGTACCTAAAGTTGATCATTTTATCACATCCAAATCGATAATATGATATACAACAATTCATGTCCTTTCCAAAGCAAAGCCAAAATTCCATAAGGTTGAAGAATCACTTGGAACTCCCCCAAGTGATGGTGAAATCCATTACTCAAAAGGCACTTCCATCATTGCAATGAAAACTTTGCATATTGCTTATTCTGGGCAAGAACACTCCTTTTTAAAAAAAATTATATAGGGTAACACCCAAGCCCTAAAAATTATGGCGAGTTGTTCCCGGAATAAGTAGTACTCACTTGACACACATTTTGTGTCAAAAACATGTTCCATGAGAATCATGAGTGCATTGAGTCTACAACTTGAGAAGAAGCTTCATGCCTCAGAACTTGCCGGTTTCTTCACAAATTACCTGAAGGAAGGAAAGTTCTAGTGCCATGGTGGTGGGTTGCACTCCTACTATCCCTAGCTAGGCTTGTTCAGCAGGAAGGTGCCTAATAATAATAATAATAATAATACATATTTTTTCATTTATTTTTTGGAGTAATTGATTTAAAAAGAAAATTAAGACGTTGTACTAAATAATGAAGCTAGTGTGCTTGAGGGCTACTTTCAGATTTTTGGCATGGCAGGTAGGCATTTTTGGGGGAATTTTTGACAATTTCAAAAAAAAGAAAAGTTAATGCCTAACCAGGCTAGGTACTATGACGGTATGTACTTATCATCCCTCATGTGTCCACAACTTACCTGCATAAATATATTTGCTTCCATGGATGCAGGGTAAGGGCATATCCACGCCCACACCTGCCAACATCCCTTTTCACTAAATCTTGCAACATGATAGCGTAAATCCTGCTGCACTCCTGTATTGATGGTCCATTTTGCAGTGGTCATTTTAACCCCTTTTAAAATCTTTTTTCTACTATGGATTTGGACACTGACTATTACTCGTCCATATGTAAAGATATAAATAGTTTTTGAGTGTCTATAGGGACTTTTTTGACGTTTGTGGGTGGGGACAATGATCATTAAACACTATTCTATTTTAACATAAAGGTGTTGTTTACAGTTTTGGGGTGGAGATGCTCCACCAACCAGTGCTCAGTATGCAACCCTGTGAAAAATATATTTTTCACATCCAAGTTTAGTTATTTACTCGTTGGCAACCCCACCTATAAAACTGAAACTGGGACAGCAAATAGGTAGGAGACTACTAATAGCAAACCACCTGGACCAATCATTATTATGGGCCAATCAGAAGCACTGCGCAGCAGTTAGATCATATTGCAAATAGGTGGGAGACTACTAATAGCAAACCACCTGGACCAATAATTATTATGGGCCAATCAGTAACACTGAGCGCCAGTTGGATCATATTTATTACACTTTTTCTCTGCAGGTGCACGGCGCTGCTGCCGCTTTAACTAGCCATGGCGGCCTATGCCATTTTGCTGACGCCAAAACCAATTTCCTGAGCCAAACCGGGATGTGTTGGATTTTCTTCATCCAATTTTAATGTGCTGGATCAGATACCAAGCACCACTGGAGATGCTCTAAGTAAGGCGTTTGGCAGCAAGGTCTTAGGCCATGTAAGATCACTCCCAAGCACATGATGTGTGCGAGTGACCTGACATGGCACTACTGCTAACTTACCCAAACATCGAAGTCATTGGTATCAAATCCAAACAATTTCCTTTTCACAATTGTATCAATAGACAAGTAAAAATGAAAGAGTACTTTTCATTTTTGGCTCAAGTGAATCAAGTTTAGGTGGATGCAAATCCACTTGAAATTGCATCATTTACGACCAAAAACAATTTGTCAACACATTTCACATGGATGGATGTAAAATCTCCATACCAAGTTTTGAATGAAAACCATGACTCATGGGCTAGAGTGCAACGAAGTCCCCCAAGAAATGGGCATTCTTGATTACCTTGCTGCATGTACAAATCTCCCAACTAAATGTTAAGAGTTCATCACATCGAATAGAGTACTTTTTACTTGTGTTCTCTTCTATGGATGAAGGTCCAAAAGATTATAAGAATTTCTACAAAAGCAAACTGCTATTAACAAGTCAATCCCAAACAAGCCCCACAGTTTGCACACATTGTATGCACATGCATAAATTACCAAAAAATAACGTGAAAGACAAATGTGGGGAGACACCGTTCTTTGGATTCACCCACTACCACCCCAGAGATCCTTGGGTTCTTTCAGTGTTGTTGCCCATGTAAGGCATTTGAAATGCCAAAACACATGGGTCTTGAAATTGAAAAGAACATGTAAACATCTACTGGAGAGTTTTGAAGGCTACCTTGGTCATCAAGAAATCGTTCTTCCATTTGACCTCCAGTGTTCACAAACCCTTCAGTTAACCCCCTTCACAGAGCTTTCACACAGAGTAAATGTCAACACCTAAATGTCAATGGTTGTGACATAAGGGCCAGAAATTATCTCCATTGGGTGCCAACAGGAAAAAATAAAAATCAGATTGAACAGAGCCATTCTATGGACACCATTCCCGCAGCTAAACAGGCAACTATGTGAAACTCAATGGAACCATTGAGAGCTGAAAAGAACAACTACTTCAGATGAGACTATTGGCCAGTTCAAAGCACCAATCACTTCTGATCAGCACAGTTCCTTTACCAACAGTTCAGGTCCAGGATTTGGAACAAAAAAAGTCCCAGGACAGAGAAAACCTTTGCCTGCCTGATAGAGTCAGTCAAGTGTTTGAGGGTGGTATCCATCCAGGAAACCCATGGGCCCCAGGACCCCCAAAATTAGGGGATGGATTTCCACCAACCCAACCATAGTCCAGTAAAGGTTCGCCCCCTTGACCAAATTTTGGTCTCTTTGGAGGAGGTCCAGGTGGAGGTGGAGGTAATGCACCTTGATGAAACCTTGGAGGAACACCCATATGCATATTCATTGGACTGAAATCCCCATGGAAATACGGTCGAGGTCCATTCTGTCCAAATGCATCCTGCAGGTTTGGTCCACGTTCAGCCTCTTGTGGCATGCCCATTGGCATGCCTGGATGTGCTGGGCGAGGTGGAATCTCTTGGTACTCAGGAGCTCCTGGAAGCCCTGATGGAGGCATTGGCATACGGGGCCGGAATCTTGGAGCTTCAAAGTGAGGAGGAAACATGTTCCCATCTTGTTGCAGTGGGAATGAAGGAGGGTAATTTGGAGGAGGGTATGGGGGTGGTGGAGGGAGCATTACAGGGGCTTGATTTGCCACAATATGCCGGTCACCTGAGTTCTGGAGTTCTCGAGAAGCTGGATGTGGGGCTGGGCCATGCACTTCCCACTCACGTTCTCGCTCACTTTGATTTTGCATTTCCCATTCCTTATGCCGATGCTGTTGACGATCCCAATCCTTGTCCTGTAGTTCCTTTTCATGCCCCCATTCCTCCTTATTCTGGTGGTCACCTCCGCGATGATGAGGGAATTGGTCTGGTAAATGGAGCTCTGGAATTGGCCTTGCTTGTCCCCCTTGCGAGTCTTGACGTAAAACTTTAGGAGGCTTCCTTTGAGCAGCTTCGTCCTTCTTGGGCAACATGATATGTGGTGAGGCAGTTGATGAGGGCCAGGTTTGAGAAAGATTGGCTGGAGATTCTGGGTGCCTTGTAACAACTTGCTGTGATTGCACCTGCAAAAAAGGTTAAAAAGAAAAGAACCAAGTCTTCAGCACATTGTGTTTCTTCCAGTATTGATCTTAACTATCCACTATGGAAGTGCAGCTTTAATTCAAGCAGCCATGAAGAGAGTTTTCTCATGTCTCTGGTCAACACACATCCCAACCACTAAGCAGGGATCAGAAACCACAGTCCCCATGTTCTCATTCTGTTCTAAGTTTTCACTATGTGGTCTCCCTACACACCCTGATCTGAATTCGAGTTCCACTCCACAAAAGAGCAAATGCAACTTGTGTCCAGCTAAGCAAACAACCAAAAGGAAAATTAATCTCAAATGAAAAACCAACTGCCAGAGAGATGGAAACAAAGTTTATATGCTTTCAATCAAATAATTAAAAAATGAATTGGAGAAGAAAAAATTACAAGTACCTTGGCTTGTGGAATTGGGGTGAGAGGAGGATTGGATGGAACTGGAGACTGGAATGGGAAAGTTTGATCAGGCTCAGGATGCAGAAGAGGCCCATGTGAATCGGCTACATGCCACTCAAAGTCTGGTCGGGCAAGAAACGACCGAAGACAAGATGGGGCCCCACAAATAAATATCCCCTCAAGGACATCCATCTTCTGAATCCTCACAACCCGTTCATCACATCTGCTCCAAATCCAGAAACATGGAAAAGAAGTGAAAAAGAAGAAGGCATCAAGTGCTGTTTCCATTTCCATTTCTGATGGAAATAAATAAACAGCTAAATCTTTGACTTGGGAAAACATTGCACATACATTTCACAACTTAATTCTTTAATGTTATTAAAACAGACATGATTTCTTTCAAACTGCACATGTGGAATAATCCCCAGTCAAAAATGGTTCACCAACAATAGGGACCTCTCTCTCGTGTAAGAAGCATTCAAGGGGGTTGTTTCATTGAGGGGAAGATGAGCATACAAGAAGCAGGTAGAGTCAAGCTTGGCACATGTCAAGCAATAAACATGCTCACAGGGATCCTACAGCCCACCCAACCCCCACAACCAAAGAAACCACAGAATCTTTCTTGTGAGTCACAAGAATGCATACCCAAAAAAAAAAAAAAAAAAGCAAAAAAAAAAAAACAACACCAAGGGAACCCACACCCCCCCCAAACCCCCCAACCAAAAAAAAAAAAAAAAATTTTTTATTAGAAAAAAAAAAGAAAAACCAAAAAAAAAAAAAAAAAAGCCTAAGAAAATCATCAAAGCCTACTATGACTATAAGGGTTTGATCCAAAATTTCCCTGCACCAAAACTTTGATCCTATGTTGATATGCAAAACTCTCTTTTCAAATGATCAACAAGAGCATTCTCTCAAGCCTTAAAAAACAAGGTCCATGATCCTGCAGACTTTAGAGTGGTAGGAAAACGATTTAGGGTTAGGATTATAATTAGGGTTGAAGAACCATACCAGACGCCCATATACAGCGATGGGGAAATTGCAACGCACGCAGATATGGACCTTGTCGCCTGGTCGACGCCGAGCTTTAACTCCCACAAGGTTGATGACACAAGAAGAAGAATCCGTGCTCACGGTCCCCAGGCCCCTTGCCAATGCCAAGTCTTCCCCCACTAGATGGGGTGGAAGAACCGAAGAAGAAGGAACACCTTCCAAATCCGCTCCAGAAGAGGAGATGATGGGTACCGACGACCCATTTGCAGTCTCGTTCTTCACAATGCCCGGACTCGACCCGCTCTTATTACTCAATCGAATCTTAAGATTCACCATTGTCAAATCCTTCCCCTTCAATTAGGGCACGACATCAGGAAACCCTCCCACGAAAACACACACACACAAAACAGAACAAACCAGAGAGGAATGCAACGAAAGATGAGAAAATAGGGACACAAATTACACACAGTCGCGCAAAGCTCACATTGCTTGCTTACGTTTCTTCAAGAGAAATCCACAAAAGGAACTCTGTCTCTCCCAAAACTACGAAGAATTAGTGAAAAAGTCAAGACTCTGAACAACACGTTGCCATCAAATCTTTCTTCTTGGAAAGGAAGAGACATCTACAAAAAAATTCTACACGGAGCTAACTACGAACAATAGACACCCAAACCGATTGTGTGCAGCACAGAGTAAAATTGCACGCAGAACTCCTCCTCCTCCTCCTCCTCCTCCTCTTCTTCCTGACAAAACGAACAACACCAAACCCTAAAAACCTCTCCAACTGCAACAAAGACAAGAACCTCAAACCCTAAAAAACCAGTGGAACTCCAAACTCAAACCCTAGGTAGGATTCAGCATAAATTATTTGAGGGAGTTTTAAAGGAATTTATTTTTCTTTACAGGAATAAAACACACCCAAAATATTTTTTTAAATTAAAAATTATATACATATATATATACAAAACTTTATCTTTTGCAAAGAAAGATAACCAAGTTTGGAACCAAGAAATACCTAAATACCCAAAAAGAAATTTCCCATGGACCTTTTGGATTGTTTGGCAAATCTTTGTATAGAAAGAGAGAAATAACAACAACCCAAAAGTAAGTAGTAACTAATTGATTTCATGATCAATTCAGGGTTTTGGGTTTATGCAAGTACTAGTTTACAAAAATCCTAATGATGTGGCAAAATCTACTTATGTAAGCATGAAAATTTTGAGAGAGAGAACGAAAAAAAAACCAAAAAATAGAATACAAAGAGCTTTTTGGGATATTAAAACTATTACAACTTTTATTGACCTTTTAATTATTTATCTAAAATGCATAACCACCATAACTATGGATGATACCATTAAATATTTCATATATATATATATAAATTCAAGATCACAATTCATGGTCGAATGCAAGATTTTTCATTCACATTCTCAAAAGAAATTAGATTAAATATTTGGAGCAAACCGAATTGGAGGTGTGTATCATAGTTTCTTGAATGACCACTCCTTCTTGGGGAGATCAAATTTTGTTCCAAGTGGGTTTGGTAAGACACGCACGAGGCGTGGCCCAACTCGAAGTCTAATGCGAAGTTTCTTAGCTTGCTTTACATCGTCCGCTAAGTTCCTCTACATGTCCAAAAAACAAAAGAGAGAGAGAGAGAGTGAAAAAAAAAATTCAAATAAATAACAAGTTCCAAAAACATTCCTTAGTTTTTTAAAAAATAATTAGTATACATATTTGTGGTACATCTTGATGTAAGAAAAAAAAAAAAAAAAAACAATTTATTGAATGTGGAGATTAAAAAAACCTTGTATTTTTCCCATTTGCGTGCCTTCAAATATTGCTTGAAAATATGTTTCCCCTTTTTGTAAGTCTACTCACATACATACCATGTCATCAACATGTGAACTTGAGCAATCAAGAAATTATTAATATGATACTACTACTACTAATAGCATTACTATGCATAGTTTTGCATTTGGTGATTTATCTAGGTATATGGAAAAGGAACCATTATTTAATTTTACCAAATAAATGGAATTCATCTAATTACCTAATTGTAAATACATGTAATGCCACTACCACGTTTGGAAGATGATCACTTTCTAAATGCCAAAATAGGATACACAACCCCAAAGTATTCACACGGGTTTGGATCATTTGGATCAATAGTTGGGTTTGCTATAGTTTGTTAATATATAGTGCGGCTTAATGACAAATTCAAGCTTAAAAAAATCGCTCTTTGTAAGACAAGAATGAATGAGTGTGTTTTAGGGTTTAGACTTAGTACTTTCTCTGAAAGGATTTTGATGATGTTTGGATCGCAATGTCTGTGGAAGTCCCACTTCGATAATACCAATGTTTGCACTACGGTCACAGCCACAATACTTGCTGCCCTTTTGGTACGTCTAACGAGGCCTCTCTACATTAGGGAAAAATAAGGAAGGAAAAACTAATGTGTTAATAAGGTGAGTACAAAAAAATGATTCATTTTCTTTAAAAAAATTCAGACCCGATTAAAGTGCTACGTATGATGCAAAAAGTATATCTATAAACTATTAATGTACTTAACAAAAATCATTAACTATTTGGTCAAATAAGCGAGAAATTTAGAGTTGATTGCAAAAAATGCAAAACCTCTCCAAAATATTGGCCAGGATGTAAAGCCCCGATGTCAAGAATCACGGGTTCCTGGGCATCTCAAAATTTAATTTTTAAAATTTTTCAATTGTGTATAGTTAATTAATTTTTAAAAATTTCAATTGTATATAGTTAGTTGGTAATTAGTCTAGTTCAAAAAAATTGTCAAACCCCATTTGATAGATTTGCATTGCAATTGGGTACACATGAAGATTATGTTTTCATTTCCATAGTATATAGCCTTGAAGTGAACACCATGAGATGAGAAATTTTGAAGGCCAAAGGAATAATGACACAAAAATCCAACAAACAAAAAAGCTTGTGTTGCAATTATTTTTTTTTTTTGCAAGTCCATATATCATCATGCCATTCATTTCACCTTATTTGAGTGATGAGAAAGTTTGGAAGGTTTTCCTTGTTGATCCACATGCTTTCGAAGCTTGCCTTGTTGCAATTTCATGACTACTTCTGAAGCTAAGCCAGGAATGAAACTCGGTGCATTAATCGTTGTATTAGCAATAACATTGAATGACAACAAATTCTTTTCACGGTTGATGATATATTGTGCCCAATTGTGAAATTGTTGTTTGTAATATGCATCCTTCTCTCCAACAACTGCAGGCATAATTCCCTCCCCCATCATACCCATTTGCCACAAATGATGCCCCTTTCCCAAGAATTCCAATTGCTTTTGTGTTTGTTCTTTTTTCTCAAATTCTTTCAAAAAAGAACGAAGTGTGTACTTTTGTTTCCTTTGTCGTCTTGTGCCATCACCATCTCTCACACACAATGGTATTATTAATGACCTAGGAGTCTCTATGGAACTATCCCCCATCTCATCCATTTCTTTTAGAAATGGCCAACTCTTGGAATGTTGTCTAGAATGTGATACACCAAAATGTGGTCGTATTGGTCCACCCAATTCTTGGATGTCAGCTCGTGCCTTAACTTCCATTGATCCCTTCGGTGAGCCCCATTTGGCCATCACACTTTCTAGAGCCGTCGATTTGCTACCCTTTCTAAGACGATGATCATCAATCACCATATTTTGTTGATACATTCCAATTGGGCTAGTAGCAATTTGGGTTGTGCTTGAGGAAGTCCATCGATGAGCATAAGTTGTTGAGCGAGTTGAAAGACGTGATAAATGGCTATATGTGGCACGTTTAGATTGTCTTCTAAACGGGGTTCTTACAATATGGCCACTATAATTGTTAAAACTAGAACGACTTGGTCGATGGATATGGAAAGGAGATGAAGTTTTTTTTCTTTTGTGTTTGATTAATTTGTAAATTGCATCGGGGCTTTGTAGTAAAGCTGCACCCAACTTAGAAGGTAACCTTTTTGAAATTCTTTTGGGTTGACCCCCAGATCCAACATTGGTTAATGGGTGTTGCCTTCCTACAACATTTTTATAAGGTTCTTCTTTGCACTTGTGGTGTGTTGTGGGCCTAAATATCCACACACAAGGATTATACTTTTATACCTCAATGCAAGAGATCCACTTACAATCATGTTCACTTTAAGCCATTGGACTTTCTCATTTGGGTGAAGAAATTAGGAATTGTATATAAGCACATTTTAAGAAGTAATAAATGCATATGAAGTTGTAATCATGTACTTGAATTTGTAATTTAGTGCATTATAATATGTGACTCATGATATTTTACAACAATTTTACCAAAACTAAGCAAATAAGCAACTTGGATCATAATTTTATAGTTCATATAAGCGTATTTAGACATCATAATTTGCATTAACTAGTTGCTTGCTAACAAAATCTCATTTATTCATCTACTTTATGATTATTTGCAAATTCTAAAAGTGGGTTGTAATTTGACACGGTTCATAATTACATAGATGACAAGTTAGGTAATTGCATGCTTTTGCATTCCTTGTATGGTTTTGGGGCATCATTTGATGATTCTAAATCTAAAACTTGTGTTGTGAAATTATCTAAATAATATTCCCATCGTATATCAAAAGAGCAAAACAAAAAAGGTACCAATATTGTGAGATGAAACATGAAGCCTTGGGTAATGGTGTAAACAACTTATTGTTATGGACCTCCATGATCACCTACAAAACCACATGGGAAAAAAGCTTTTAAGGAATTCAATTTTTTTCAAGTAATTAGTGTCATGTGGTAATCAAGTTTTAAATAATTTTACAAATTTAAAGGACACATTAAGAAATAGTTTCACAACCTTATTTTTTGGTAAACCTTCAATTATAGCCACAAATCATTACTCTTCACATTTTTTGTTTAAAACTACAACCAGCTCCATTCACATGAGAGATTTGAAACACAAAAAAAACTTACTCTACACTCCCCTGACTTTATGAAATGCATTTCAACAGCATCATCTCCTTGAAAAGTGATAACTGCCCACATTCACATCAAATTTCCAAAATAAACTCTATGAAATCTCCACACAAAAATTGTGGATTCCATAAGAACTCTTTCAATTCCACCCAAGAATAAATTTAATAACTTTTTCAAAATGAAATATTAAAAATCTTAATATTTCCACCTAATGATGCAAGTGATTGACATTTAATTACATGTCGTTATTATAATTACTATAACTACTATATTAGTGTGTTTGTTCCAATTTGTGACATGCTTGATCAAAACAAAACTACTCATATTTTGTGTATTTTGTTCAAAAACATACCTCGATTTTTACTATAGGTGCGATGGGAAAGCACATTTGCCAAACATCTCAAGCTTTGTTTTGGCACCCCGTAAAATGTTGGAATACTCTGTGCAATAGGAAGTCAAATGAACAACCTATTGCCCCAAATTTTCCCAAGAAAATCAACATATAAATGTAATAACTTACTTTTTAAATAAATGAATAATATCATATACACTTAACTTAAGATTGGTTAAAAAACTAACATTTGTAATGAAAATGTTTAAAATGATGAAGGATTATCGTGACCTTGAGAAAGTTAACTCGCTCTTGAAGATCTAGTGTCTTTTGTATGTCAAGAAGTTTCTCATAAGAATCTTTACTTAGTGTAATCAACTCAGTCTGCACGCACAACTCAAATTCTTGACATTGTGAAAGCATGAGTTACCAATGACAAAACATTGATTAGAACTTCTATTTTTTAAGTAATTTTTTAAAGGAAAAAAGGTTATGTTTAAGAGTTTTAAATATATAATTTCACTTTCATTCCGTCAAATTGCTCAAAGTGAAGTGAACCCAAAAAAACAATTAGACATAAAGAGTTGACACCAAACTCATAATGTGTATTTGAATTTTACTTATAAGGATTTCAAGGATTTCAATGGTCTCATTTTAATTCAAAAGAAATGAAATGAATGGAGTTGAATTTACCCTCTCACAGGCGGAGGTGGTTGATTCCCTAAATAAATCACACACACACACCCATGAAGTTGTTTAAATTAGGCAAGTTATGATCATACACAATGGTTACAACAACCCTCACATGTGATGGCATTTGTTTGTTACTTTCATAGATCTAAGCTTCATTTAAATCAAATGTGATTAAGTTGCATGGCTTGACAAGTCTCTTCACTAGTTTTGCAAAAAATGAATATTATGTGTTTGTGTGTGTGTGTGTGTGTTATCATGATTCAAGAGGATGTTTTCAAGCATCACATATTTAAACATCCAATTTGCTTGTTATTGTGTTACGGATTAGTAGCTCTATGTCAACTTACCTTAAAAGGTTGTCTGTTTCTAGCACTCTATCACCAAACCACTTGCCTGCTTGAATGATTGTAACCACATCATCTTGAACCCCTTGAGTCCATACACTAGACTGCAATACATGTTCCAAACATAAATGTTCCAAACATAATTAAGGGAAAAACAATTGTATAAGTTTCAGCTAAAATGACGCACTCCAAAATATCCAAAAAAAATCCAAAATTTTTGTAATTCAATGATCTAGTAGCAACAATTGATTATGGTCATTTGGGATTTTTCCAATTGATATTGTTGTTGATTTATTTTACATTACAAAACCCATGATCAAACTGATGTGGAATTGGATCAAACATTGAAATTTTCACTAAACTTGTTAGCTTCCACAAATGTGAAATCAAATGCAAAACTTCAAAGTGTTGGTTTGCACATTTGTTTTTCAAAAAAAAGAACAAGCATACTTGAAATACCTTCACTGATCCTGTAAATATGATGTAGAACAAAGTACCATTGTCCCCTTGCTTGTAAACTACAAACCCAACAAACTTAGGGTTTTCATTTGGAAATTTCATGTGTCACTTTTATATATAGAATACTAATGTTGAGAGAAAACTACTCCAGGAAGACAATTTTTTATTTTTTTTCGTTTTGTTTTGTTTTTTGTTTTTGGGAACAAATGAACAAATTCATGGGAAGGGAAGGTTTGAATTTAGAATTAGCTTGGAAGGTTTGTTGATATTTTGGTTAAAACACAAGCACTTGGTACATGAGTGAAAAAAAGACTTTACTTTTTTCACCATCCTCGTACTTCTCATAACCTAATAGCTTACAAGCCTGTGATTCCAACAATTGAAGGTAACATTCAAGAAGCGCTTTACTTTTTGGAAAATTGTCAAGGATCATGAACTATTATTTATTTTATCGCGCTTGCACCCATAAATAATAAATCATATGAGTAAAATTTCTAGTCATTATGATGAAAGATACCTAATCATCATCATACATTACAAAATGTTATAAGTACATAGATAGGATGCAAATATGGTTGCAAATAACACTCATGATATTGATCACATGGAATGATTTGGGGTTCACTTCTAATCGTTTCGCAAGAGGGAGGTCACATATAAACTTGACATCAGTCAACAATTCTTCCAAGAGATACAATTCATTTTGACTTCGATCCTCCGAGCTATATATACAAGGTGCAACCACACAAAATAATTAGATCCATCACAACACAATGTATTCTTTAAAAACTTGGACCTCGATGGTTGGATATAGAAGTGTATCCTATGGTTTGACACATTTTTGCACATGACTTTCAATGCCAACATTCATCAATAAATCAATGATTCATGCAGAGATCAATAATTGAAATTTTGTGTCAAAACATCGATGTCAAATGTATATTGGTGTTTCTTAGAAAAATTCCATTCATGAAGTGGTTCTTTCACATAACAGAATTAAAGCACATATAACTTCATTTGACCTTTTATCAACTAGAGTTTAAGTACACAAACTCCTCCTTAATTGGGATATCAAATTATTTTTTGGAGTTTTACATTTTGAATAAGTGGAAGCTCAAATTGGTGAACCAATGTGAGATTATACTCTTTCTGAAGAATGCGACGACGGGTCCAAGTGCGATAATGAGCTAAGCCTCGCCATCCTTTAATTACCGGTGATAGCTGTTTTCAAACCATATCAACATGCTAAAGCGTGAGGAAAAAAGGTTAGGATGTACAAATCCATTTGGACATCTCCAGTGAACAGGAGGTAAGCCTTTTTGCAAAGGAGAACCTTGTCTTTTGGACAAAATATAAGGATAACAATATAACTTACATAGGATAGATACATGTTTCTCTAGTCCAATAATTGCATCTTGTTGTGCAATTGACTTGATAAAGAGAAGAAGAGTACCAAAAAAATTGTACAGGTAGAAGGCAATGATTTCAAGATTTTACCAATGGCCAAACTTGTAATTTTGATTGATTGGGTGCAACATCTGTAGCTTCATCTTCTTGTTCATGATCTAATGAAAGCCAGAGACATGTGATAACAAATTACAAAATAACCTCACATCCACAAAAGCATCCCAAAAAAAGCAAGAGGAGAAAGAGAGTTTTACATTTTACACACCCTACATCAATAGTCAAAGGTACAGTTCTCAGAATTCCAAAGACCAAGAAGTTCAAATGGCTCGTTGCACTGGAACAGGTCATGGAGGGAGCTAAAATTTGTTCGTCAACAACTAATTCCACATTGCACCAGAACCCATACTTGCTACACATTTAATATGAATTCATTCAATCAAAAAATTGCTGCAAAGATTAATCACAACTTGATATAGAGAGTGATACAAAATTATTGTACCCCAAGTTCTCTAGCAAGATCTTTTTTGGAGTTTCATTTGGTGACCAAATGGCATCACATGAACCTGGTGATGATTCCAACTTCCCAACAAAAAAACCCATAAGAATATAATCATCTTACCTTCTTCACTTGTGATCACCATTTCACACCAGTTTGTTGTCCTGTCCTGTCCACTCCACTCTCCTACAAATGGGCCTTACACAAAAGACCCAACAACCATTGTAGTTAAAAAATTGAACATCAGATTCCACTCATGCTCCACTCATTTTGATGATGTCCTTGGCAACAAAGGGAGGGAGGAGAAGGAGGAGGAGGAGAAGGATGATGATGATGATGATGGCAGAGGTTTCCAAAGCTGAATGAAAGTTGAGTGTCAGTATATGGGAGTGAAGGGATGGTGAAGAGACACAACACAAAAATGAGAAAGATTAAAGGGCTACTTCGTTTGGTGAGAAAACGTGACCCCTTTCTTCATAAAAACCCATTCCTTAAAAACTTCTCAGATTTTGGTGATACCCTGCTGGTTGGGACCAGCGTTGTGGGGTGGTTCTCAACTTTAATGAAGAAACTCTGGTTCTTGGGGCTTTTTTTTCTTTTTCAAAAGATAAGAATGGTTCCAGTTCTGGTTCTGCGTCCAGAAAAAATGGCAGCCCTCAGTTCAGTTCTGATCCAGTTCTTGAAAAAAATAAATATAAAAAATCAGTTACAATTATGGACTTGGGTACTTTTAAGAAGCTTTAATATAGACTTGCACCAAAAGGAAAAAGTCTATTTGACCAGCATGTTCTCAACATCATGCTTTACCCTCACATATTGCCATAGTCCTAGTATGGAGGAGTACTTTAAAAAAAAACCTTTCATACCTGGTCCTGTTATTATTGGGTTCCAAACTGTATGACCTGAGGCAATACCAACCTTGGACCAATACCAGCCAGGTAGCTGGGACCTGAAGAAATATGAGCCTTGTACCAGCCAGAAATCACTACAGATGGGTATCAATTAGCCTCGCCTGGGATCGATTTGAGTATCTAAACAATACCCCCCGGTTACTAATTTTCCTCCAGGTATTGTTTTAGGAATACCAACCTATTATGCATTAGGGATAGTTATTAGAAAAACCACCTAATACCCACCCATTATGCAAAAGGGTTGGTTTTTCTATATATAGACAAACTAGAAACTACTTAGTATGATGTCAATGTGTAGAGGGGTCTAGATAAAATTTAGTGGGCTCTGCTTTCTAGTTACTGGTGACAAAAGGGATTTCGGTTTTAGAAATAACCTACTTGCACTCATGCAATGCAAGTTCTTCATACCCGAATATAGGTTTGCTATTCCTTTCTTCCAAAGTGATACTAGACTGACAAAGTCTTGACAGGTATTTAATAGCAAGGAGAAAGGATATTTTACCAGTTCTCATCCAATCTCATACAAGGTATGCCAGGTTTCAATACCCTGATCCACACCCAGCCAACCACTGGATCAAAAATCAATATCTGGCCAACACTGGTTGCAACCTTATAAAACTTGTTGAGGTCTTGTAAGGCAATGTACAACATTATAGCACGGACCTTGTTTTATATAAAATGCCTACTAAGCAAAATCTGACAGGTGTTTTAGTATAGGATAAGGGGGCAGCCGTAGAGGCTCTTCCATGTTTTGAGGTTCCACTGCAGGGGCGGTAGCCCTGAGCAATGGGATCAAAAAACATGGAAGAGCCAAGAGGGCTGCCATTATCTGGCATAATGAAAATGGCATCTGAACAGATTTTCATTCAACCTGGCAATGAAAAAATAAAAATCAGAGCACAAACATTACACACATTACAGATTGAAAGAATTCTTTCACCACATAAGATGCTTGGCAAATACTCTGCCTGACAAGGGAACTCAAAATACAAAGGGAAAAAATTGCATATGAGAAGGGCCTATCTTCTAGGATTTGCCATACCTGTCACGAGGCCAATAGGCCAAGTGGAAAGTACCAAAAACCTCAGTCCACTATTCCAAAAGATAGTTCCTTCCCCTGTAAAAAATAACCTGTCAGATTTTTGACAACACCTTGGTTGAGACCTTTGGAAGGTTGAAAAGATAGGCCATTCTCCTACTCAAATTTTGATGGCACTCTGGTTGGGATCTTACAAAATTTGTAAGGCCATGTGTACAGCTTAGCAGGAACCTTATGCTGAACAGCCTGCTGTTGATACCCACTTGGCACAATCTGACAAGTTTTTAAGGGAATGAAAGGCCTCACCACTTTGCTATTGAATTTTACAGTAATTCCAAGAGAAAACAGGGACAAAGTCAGTGCTCCTGCTCGCATCTAATTGTTTTGCCAAAGAATTCATGAAACAAATTTCTTTTGTTCCAAGTCAGACTAAAATTTGTTGAGATTTTCACAACTTTGATACCTCCCCTCCACCATAAAAAAGTCACTGATATGATGTAGAAAACATACTATGGTCATTGCCACTGCTGACAATATTCAACATGGCCAATAAGTAACCTGAGATTTGCAAGGAGATCAGTGAGCACAAAGCCACTGTTATGATGTTGGGTTTCTCTCCATGTGTTGGCAACACTTTGAGGTGACATCAACAATCAAAATCTCTGGCTGTAGCTCCTTATAACAGGGACTGTCATAGATTGTGTACATTGATAAAGAGAGAACTTTTCTATGCAATACATCTGAACATCTTCCATCTACATCTCTGAAATAGGCATATCTTAACTGGCTGTCAATTTGTGTTGCCCCCAACCCCCCAACTTTGAAACTCCATGTGAGCAAATAATCTAGAAACATCTAGTTTGCTTATATAGGAAAGGGTTGACCAAGGTGATTGCTTTCACCAAAACATGGTTTCTCCTATTAAAAGTGCCTCTGACTCTTGAACAACTTTGCTGGTTGAGGATGTTTGTGTGTGCAGGGCAGCAGGTTCCAGGCAAGCTTGTAGTGTCAAGTGGTTTTGCCAAGGGTGTAATCAAGCAGCTGGGCGTGTACCGACCAGAAGGATTGAAAAAAGGAGCACAGCCACCACTCAAGGATTAAAGACAAACATGTATGAGAGCTGGGAGATGAAGCCAAGTTCCTTTCCTGACTGCCTCACTAGGTCAATGTGTGCATGGATTGATATGTAGCTAGATTTCACACTCACAACTTTATCAAGGACAATGTAGGATGGAATAGCTTGTATTGACTTCCCCAGAATTGAAGTAATGCTTGTATTGCATCTGTAAGAAACAAAACACAAGGGAATTGAAATACATGGGGAACACAAATAGTGAACCCAAGAGTACCTGGTTCTTTCCTCAGGATTATTTGCAGCTGTAACAGTGATGCAATTCAACTGGCCAAAAATATGCATGATAAACCGATCATAACATGTCAAGAAGCTGAAGTTGACACACACCAGTTTTGGCTCCATGCTTCCTTCAAGTATGTCAGACAGTCTATCTTCATGCGCTAAGGAGTACCTCCTTCATCTATTTGACCTGGAGAGCAGCCGCTGATCACACAAGCTTAAAAAACACCTACCTGTCTACTACAAATGCTCATCCCTTCAGGTGAGGTTTTGGTTCTGATGCACTGTATTCAATATATCTCTACTTGCTTGAACATTTCATTTGCAAAAAAAGGAAACCAAGGGGCAACAAACTTATCAACAGCAACATTGTCGGTTTTCCAACATATCAACCCATGCATACAATATCAAAATGTTGGATCAACTTGATGCACACAGATTGACTGCTTACAGGTTTCTTGTTTCTTTTCCCATTGGGTTCAAGGTTTAGGGTTTAGGGTATGCTAAATGGATCTATGGGTAGATCTCAATTTTACATATCCATTTAAACCTTAGCTTCAGAAAACCAGGCAACCTGTTCAGCAGTACATGGTAACATCTTATAATACCTGAATTTGAAACCCTAAACCCTAACCTTTCCACTTACCTTGTCATGAAGACTGGGAGGTTTTTGGCAGATGATGCTGTTGCAGGTTGGCCAATGCCTGGGGGCGTCCGTCCGTCCGTGCTGCTCCTGAGCTGGTTGAAACTTGACGCTGTGTCTTTCCACCCCTTCCCCCGACAAAAAAAGAGCAAAAAAAAGTAGACTAAAGAAATAAACTCCAGAGCTTCAACAGCGTCCAGCCAGAGCCAGATGATAATATATGATTACAGCGGTTTCTCGATCGAGCTTCCGGCTGTGGCGATCGGACCCCGCACGGGCAAGAGCAAAGAACAACGAAGGAAAACGGGAAAGGAGCAGACGGGCGGGGAAGGGATGGTTCAATATTATCCTGTTTCACACATAGGGTACGAGAAATATCCCGCTAAAACGAAAGCGATATCGAATGAAGTGTGAACCAAAAAAACTTCGACCAGCAGTGAATCAAAGCCAAGTGGCATTTTTGCATGGACGTACATCAACACCAAAACCAGTCAGTACCCAACACGTCGGCATTTCGCACAAACACACCCACCAGTGTGTAAGCTAACCAGTACCGATACTTATTATACGAGCTACAGGATGAATTCATGTAGAAATAAGTTTTCATCAAATTTCATTCATTCACTAAATCAGATGTTTCTCTCCGGCAATTATGTTTCACTGATTTCTTTTGTAAATGGAGTTATTTCATCCATAACTCTTTGAGTCAAATTGGAAAATGAGAAATTTCATCCTTTAATGTTTGGAGTCCATGAAAATGAGTTATTTCATCCACTAATGATTAACCAAATTAGAAATGATTATATTTCATCCATTAATGTTGTAGACAACTCAAACGAATAATTTCATCCAGTAATGTTCGAGCCAATGAAAATGATCCATTTCATCCATTAATGATTGGAGCCAATGAAAATGAGTTATTTCATCCATTAGTAATGGAGCCCATATGAGAATGATCTATGTCATCCATTAATGTTTTAGCCAATGGAAATGAGTAATTTCATCCATTCATGTTTTAAGCAAATGAAAAAGATCCGTTTCATCCACTAAAGTTGGAACCAATGAAAAAAAAGATCCATTTTCATCCAAAAAGCAAATGACTCTATTTCATTGAGCCAATGCAAATTTTCATTTGAACTGATGAAAAGGACTTATTTCATCCACATGTTCTCATTTGGGTTCATTCATTCGCCAATCCATGTTTGATCTAGTTATGGTTCCATCCATCCATCCATTCATCCAGGTTTTGAGCCAATGAAAAAGATCCATTTCATCTATAAAGTTAGAACCAATGAAAAAACTGGTCCATTTTCATCTATTAATGTTGGGAACCAATGAAGAAAATGATTCTATTTCATCATGGGGCCAATGATAATGATCAATTTCATCCCACCAATGTTTGAACTGATGAAAATGATCTATTTATCATCCACATGTGGTTGTGTCGCATCACTTTTGGTTTTCATTCACATATGCTAATCCATGTTTCATCTAATTATGGGTTCTTTTCTTTCATCTTTCCATCCATTCGTTCATTTATTCATTCAATCATTCATCCATCAACCCGCCCCTCCCGTCCTCATCCATAAAACTTGTGAACGAAAAAAACCTGCGCGGAGAAATCGCGGGCGAGCGGTGGGGAGTAAAAGAATTACAGGGAAAATCACGGGAATGCGCCACATGGCAAGCGCTGATCTCGACACCCGGCCTGTTGCTATAGCCGTTGGCCAATTAATTAGAAGCAGTGATGGCGCTCATCGCGCGCGTTTCTTCTGCTTCCACTTTCGCCCTTTTTGTCGACACTTGTTTTTTATTGCGGCTACCAAATTGCGCCTTCCTTTTCCTTCATCGTCGTCGTAGTCGTTGTCTTCGTCGTTGTTGCTGCTTTGGTTCCCCTTCCCTTCGTGTGCACTGCGACTATTTTTTCTCCCTTTCTACTTCTGGTCTACATCGGATTGCGCATCTGTCTAGTGCACCAGCTCTCTTTGTCCTTCCTTCCATATCATCATCCTATCAACTTCTCGTTAGCTTCAGCGGCGATTACTTCCCGTTTCGTAAGTATTCTCCATATCGTTGCCAATGGTGTCGCTAAGGGAGTAATATGAAGTTAATGTAATGAAGATGGTGTTCGTTAAGGTGGCGTTGCCTTTGTTTGTTTGCTTGCTTAGTTCTAGTATAGTTTCTTTTGTGATTGATCTTTTCATTATTATGTGAAGTTTATTATCTCTGTTCTTGGACTGTGCTTTCTTTCTTTTTCTTTTTTTGTGGTATCCCGTGTAGGTTTTGTGTTTGAGGGTTCATAACTAATAGTCGTCGTCGTTTTTTTAAAAAAAAATTTGTCTCCTGTTTCTTTTTTTTCTGTTTGCTTTTTCTTGTGGTTTTTGCTGTTGGAGAGTGTTTGTTGTTGCGTTTGGTGTGGAACTGTCTCTTTCGGCTTTTCTCCAGTGTATGCTTTCTCGTACGTTCTACCGCACTTTGGTTTTTGTTTTGTTTTATGATAAGTTTGTAGAGGAGCCGTCGGCAGGAGGCGTTGTTGTTGAGGTTCATGGGTGATATTGTTTCTACGTCTAATTAGTAGTACGGGGCCTTTTTTTTCTTTTTTGTTAGGGTCTCTCGCTCGGAAGCTTTTGGAGAAAAGATGGCTGGTCCAGAGCAACAAGCAGCGAACCAACTGCAAGTAAAACGTTCTGCGGAAAGTGAAGCGCAGCCTGCTCCTGTTGCAAAAAAGCCAGTGACTCAAGAATTTGAAGAGAAGAAAGACGTCCAGGACAGAGCAACCGTGGAGCCATCACCGGAAACAAATCACGTAGTAAGCTGCTGGTCTTTGTTATAACGCTTTTTTGTTGGCATTTTTTTTTTCCTTTCCTCGCGTTCGTTCTTGCGGCTGTGCAATCTCGGGTCTGTCCCTTGCGGCTCGGAAGCTTTTGTGGAAGTTTAGAGTGTTTCTACCAGGCATTGCACTCGCCGACAATACGGATAAGAGGAGGGGAATATTCTCGGACATGTTGCAGGGGAGCGCCTTCTAGAATTATTTCTTCCCGTTTTTCTTTTTCTTTCCCCTCGGTTTACGCAGTTGAAAACGCGTTTTCTGCATGCCCTCGGTGTTGTGAAACGTATGACCCATCACGCTTAAAACTGTTTTGCATCATTCTGTAGAACTCTTTGCATTTAACACTTATTTGCAGTGCCAAACTCGATACACTTTTGCCTTCTCTCATGTGCCAGGATAAACAAGCCGTCACAAATCAGAACGATGCGCAGCTTACCGGAGACGTGAAACCTGTTGAACAGGTTTCGGTCGGTAACGAGCAAGAAGATGGAGTTCATGAATCTGCGCAGCAGCTTCCAACCAAGGCAGCTAAAGCTCAAGAAAATTTTGAACAGGTGACATGCGATCTTTTGGGCACTTTGTGCACATGACAGATTACTGGATTTTGGTATAGGGATAGTTTGAGACACAAACTTTCCTCATTGTGTAGATCACTGACAAGGGTTTTTCCCTTTTGTGTAAGAATGTGGCACAACATCTGTGTGTCGGAGGTTAATATGGCAGAACTCATTGGTTCAAATGGCTCATCATGGGTGATTGACTGCGGTTCTGATTGCTGGGTATAAAGGGAGTGGAGGAACACAGTAGTTAGGTTCAGAATTTCCATGCATAATCATACCTTGGTTTTTGAAACCAGTTGAGAACTCTTCCAGAAGATGATTTGCAGATTCTTTCAAGGAATTACTGCATGAATTTTCCTGTGCTCTGCTACAATAACCAATGGTTGGGAGTAAATCATGAACATGGTTTTATGACAGTTGAGAAAAACTGTTTATACAGGACACAGATGAAGCCACAGCAAAGCAAAGAGAAGTAGTAGAAGCTGCAGAAGAAGCTGTGAAGGAGGCTGTGCCTGCAACTGTGCCTGCAAAGGAGACCACCCATGATGACCAAGTTAAAGTCCCTCAAGAGAGCATGCAGAACGGTGCTACACATACGACTGTTACTAAATCTTCAGATGAAGATGCAAATGGGACTGGCAAGGTAGTGAAAGAAAATCAAAACACAATTTTGCTGCAGAAACTGCTAATATTTGTAAACTTTAGTTCACTGCGCAGCTGTTGCTGGTTTTGCCAGTTGCTGATTTTTTAGTACCTGTCCCCTATTTCTATCATTACATGAGCTTGTTTGGTGAGGCCTCTAGATTCATGACTACCTGTAAGCTGTTGCATTGCCAATAGCATGCTTGCTGGTTTTTCCATGGCAAGATTTGGATGTAGAAAAGGATTACTGGCTTCAAATAATTCAATCTTGTTACCCTAGTTATAACTACAGTGTAAACCTTGAATCTTCCCATGGCAGTGTGTTTGAAGGAGATTAAAGGAAATTAGTTTCTGCTCTATGATGTGCAGGCACCTGTTGTCCCAGAAACGGCAACCCCACCCACCCATCTTCCAAACTCTGGGGAAGACAAGGTCACTGCTCCAGTGCAAGACGGATAAAAATGGGTGAGCTGGAAAGGCACGACAGTCTGTTGAGCAAGGTAGGCAATTTTTCAATTTTTCACTGGCTTGACTGACTTGGAATCGGATCAGAGCTCACAGCAGAAGGACAGGGCTAGGTGTGAACTGAAGAGGATACTGTTAGCCTTCTGTTGGAAGATGTAGTGTACTCAAGTGTGATGAAACTGGTTCTATTCCCCTATAATAAATTCTGCATGAGTACTGGTCTAAATGGGTGGTTCCACTTGCAATAAGTGCCCTATCTGTTTTACTGGACAAAGAGGGAAGTGATTACATTTTTCATTCTTTTTTTGAGCAGGCTCTGATGGTGCTAACCTGGCACCTTCAAAGAACAATTAAGTCTTGGATTTTGTTTGTGCGAAAGGTGAAAGATCTGTACACTCACTGGTTGCATTGGATTTTTAAAAAATTGTGGCACCTTTTTGGCTTGGAAATTGTCCACTTTTTTATCACAAGTTGATTGCATTGCAAAATTGGATAAAACACAATGATCATTGTACTTTGGTAATTGGTGGTTGTATATTTGGTGAGTCTTAGGGCAATTGGATTGTGATGAGGGTTGTGACTTATTATCTGCTGCTGATTTTGTAGATTAGAGTTTGCCTGATTGACAGAAATGCCAATCCAGACAATTTTGTCAAGCAAATTAAATTAACAGCTACTAATTTGAATGAGAGCTGTTTGTTATATTCTCTTTTCACCCTGCGGTCTCTGACTATTCTTGTCAACAGGACTACTTACTGATAACTTTTTGCAAACGCACCTTCACAAAGCAGAGTAGAGCAGAGCACTAGGAGGACTTTGGTCCAATTTGACAAATGTGAAAACACCACTTTTGGTCTTTGGTGCTGCATTTAGTGTAATGCTGAAAAGTACGGAAAACAACAGCACCGGAACACTAAGTTTGGCCATGCGGGGGGTAAGATTCCCAAAAACTGCAAAAAAGTACATTAGCATTCAAGGGGAGCGGTGAAACACTTAAAACCATCAATTTTGGTGGTAGACTCAGTTACATACTGTCTTCCTTTTTCTTGAGCGCCTCCACTGCTGCTACATATATTTTTACTGCTGCTATACAACTACTATAGATACTCTCGAATCATAGTGAGATTTAATAAGAGAGGATAGGGGTGGAAGAAGGCTCAAAGGCACGGTGAACACTTCACAAATAACTCTATTATTTTGGGGATTTCCATACCAGTATTATGTCCTTTTTTGTGCAATTTTTTGGTATCTACTCTAGTGTATTCTTTAATCTTACTTGTTTTGATGGTTGTAAGATGTCCAATTCATAATTTTTAATCAGATTTGAAAATAATAGTAATGGTAAAAGAGTGTTTTTAATACCAGGCCAGTATTGACAATTGCCCAAGTATCAATTTTTTTCTAAATCTTGAGATTGATAACCAGATGACCTGATTAAGGATGCCTGACCAGCGTTTTGTTTTGTGGTGAATTTCCACACCATTCCAACAAAACAAACAAAATTGGAGTATTAAAGTCACCTTCAAAGCAGTCCCTAGTCTGTCCCCAGTTTAATTATTTAAGTTTTGTCTCATCCCCATTTTTTGGGTATCTTTAAAGTCACCCCAATTGGGAATTAAAATTTGAAACTTTATCCTCACTTTTTTTATATCCTTAAAGTCACCACAATTGAAGACAAAAGTCTCAAACTAAGGATTAATTATGGATTAAACTTAATTTTGAATTTAAAAGCAAACCTAGGTGATACCCCAGTTGCATGGCTATATGTTTGACTTTTTGGAGGCACTTGTTAGTACTTTCTTTTTATGGTTTGGGTTTAGAGATTAATTTTTAATTATTGATGTTTAGGTGTTGATTTTAGGGGTTCCTTTTCCAAAAAAAATTAGGGTTCAGGTGTAAGGGGTTAGTTTTTTGTTTGTTTTTTAAGGTTTGGATTTTAAGGTTTTTTTTTTCTTAGGGTTTGGGTTATAAGGCTTTTTTTTTTTTAGTTTGTTTTTAGGGGTTGTGTTTTAGTTGCTTTTGTAAGGTTTGGGTTTTAAGGGTTTTTTGTTTGTTTTTTTGGGGATTAGGTTTAGGGGTGTTTTTTTTTTGTTGTTTTATTTGTTTAGTGTTTGGGTTTTTTTTTTAAGTTGATTTTTTTTTGGTGAATTGGGTTTCGGAGGTTATTTTTAGTTTATTTTTTCAACTTTAAGCCATAGAGTTGTTTAGAAAATGTTATTTTGTATGTAAGGTTTAAGTTTTTGGGTTTTCGATTTTTGTTTTTTAAATTGGCTCTTGGGTTTAAGGGTTGTGTTTGTGGTATAGATATATGAATTTACGTGGGAAAATGGGTTGTTTTGGTAGTTTTTTTGCCCATGAGAAATCAACAAAGATTTTAGGTGAGTAAATCATTTGTTATGATAAGTTCTTGACATGTGGGAAATTAACAAAGAATTTAGGTGGGTGAGTAGGTTGTCTTATTATAAGTTTATTGCATGTGAGAAATCTACAAAAAATTAGGTGGGAAAGTGGGTTCAAAAGCAGTTTTTTGAAAAAAATTTGGCATGTGTGGGAGGTTAATAAAAAAGTCACCACTTCCAAAGTTTGTATTTCTCATTTTCACAAATGGTTTCCTCGCGTTCTTTTTTTTCAAGTAAGAGTTTTTGTTTATCCTTGAGTTTTAATGAGGAGGAGTTCAAAAAGATAGAGATGAAAAACAACATTTGTTTTAATTTTGTAATAACTACCATCAAGCCTCTTCAGTTTTTCAATTTTGATGAGATAGAAGACCGTGTTGTGAACATTTTGAATTTTAAGGTTAATGTTCAAAACACATTACAAACAATGCAATCAACTCCAACATTATTGAAAGTCGGCATCACTTGTGGTCTTCACAAGCATGAGCAATGCAATATTTATAGTTGAGATTCATATTCTTATTGAACCTCCATCAAAGTTGAACCCTACACAATGCCTCTTAAGGTTCATTTTGTATGTGAAAAACAACACAACCATGTTTGATACCTTCATGTGGAATTAAGTAAAAAGTAGTGCATGCGATAATATGATTTTTATTACATCTTCCATCAATGATGCATTGGCCAATGAAATCTAATCATCCACAATTTAAGAAAGGACACCTTAAGCTAAAAAAATTCCAAAATTCTCGAGTTGCATTGGGTTAATTGATAACACCTTGGTCAAGATCCATAAGCCTTGAAACACGTAAACCCAAAAATTATAGTTCAACTATAGAAGGAAGATTTATTCCATGAACAATTTATGGTTTAGGGTGGAAGATTTGGGGGAAGACATGTTCATTATGTGTAAGATTAACAAGCATGAGGTAGCCCCTACTACTAACCTCCTATCACAACATACAATAAGATGTTACCAAGATACAAAATCGAAGTGGAATGGATAATAGGAAAAATGAAATGCACTTGTGGAAATGTTTGGTGAAAAGGTTTGATGCAACAAAACCCAATTACAAAGCTTTGTTCAAAGTTGTAGGTTTTTACTGACCTCCTACACAAAATCTTATGGACTTCACAATTGAAATCGTTGGAGAACATTTATGTTAAACACAACTAACCATAGTTGGGATGGAAACTTTTAACTACATTCTAAAAATGTTTTCACTTTTTCTTTAAATTCTACATCTATTATCATTCCTAAATCCTTAACTTCCTTAAAATTGTTGATATTGGTTTTGTTCATTTTTTTCAACATTTGAATCTTGTTTTATAAGTAACACGTTTTTAATTTTTCAATGCAATATTATAATTTCATAATTAAAAAAACTTTTTGTCTCTCACATTAAGCTTCCATGTGCCATGCCATGGATGTAATGTTTGAGCTTGGTCGTGTAAAAGAACCATGAGGGCACCAACTACATCTAAATCAATGAAGTTTAAACTAAGAGATGAGATAGGTGGAATCTATTGGTTAACATAATTATGTCACCTTTGAAGTACAATATGGGTAACATGCCCATCCATGGTCTTAAAATAGGCTAAGACCTCCTCACATCGCAAAATTATTTTTTCACTATTTTTTCATTTGAAGTTTTTATTTTCAAGTCTTTCAATTTGTTGCATAATTAGTCTTTAAGTTTGTTAGATTCAACAAGTCTAAAGTCCATGTATTATTCTTGAAATTTGGTGTAGAACATTTTTCATACTACATTTGGAATCAATTAAATGAATGTTTATTGCCTTAATTATAAATATCAAAATGGTCATTGTAAACAATTGCCATGGTGTTCAAATGGATTAATGACACTATTTGTTGTAGACCTTTATGGTTAGTGTTTTAACATTTTTTTATTGGCATCTTAAGTGCAACCTCTTTTTCGTCAATTTTACAATCTATTGAAAAGTCCTTTAAGTTTATGTTAGATCCTTTGATCTCTACATATATAAAATCATGAACAAGTATGTAGTAAACATAAAATTCACATAGTGTCACACCAAAACACAATCCCAAGGACCATCAAATTACCAAATATTTGAATTTCACAGTATCACACAAGAAACAAAGCTATTA